>OAVQ01000001.1_pt1 | contig 257511 bp, 253 predicted proteins | sample 1476441 | NCBI WGS metagenome assembly OAVQ01 (sample SAMEA2580104, study PRJEB22360) | human gut metagenome | biome: human gut; feature: human-associated habitat; material: faeces | place: Denmark | collected 2008/2010 | reverse complement strand
TCCCAGATGGCGCTGTTCGTGAATTCGAATCTGGCGTTACAACTTTTGAAATTGCACAATCTATCAGCAATTCCCTAGCTAAAAAAGCTCTTGCTGGTAAATTCAACGGCAAATTGATTGACACAACTCGTGCCATCACTGAAGACGGAAGTATCGAAATCGTGACACCTGATCATGAAGATGCCCTTCCAATCTTGCGTCACTCAGCGGCTCACTTGTTTGCCCAAGCAGCTCGTCGTCTCTTCCCAGATATCCATTTGGGTGTCGGCCCAGCCATCGAAGATGGTTTCTACTACGATACGGACAATCAAGCGGGTCAAATCTCTAACGAAGACCTTCCTCGTATCGAAGAAGAAATGAAGAAAATCGTTAAAGAAAACTTCCCATCAATTCGTGAAGAAGTGACTAAGGATGAAGCGCGTGAAATCTTCAAAAACGATCCTTACAAGTTGGAATTGATTGAAGAACACTCAGAAGACGAAGGTGGTTTGACTATCTACCGTCAAGGTGAATACGTTGACCTTTGCCGTGGCCCTCACGTGCCATCAACTGGTCGTATCCAAATCTTCCACCTCTTGAATGTTGCAGGTGCTTACTGGCGTGGAAATAGTGACAATGCCATGATGCAACGTATCTATGGTACAGCTTGGTTCGACAAAAAAGATCTTAAAACATATCTTAAACGTCTCGAAGAAGCTAAAGAACGTGACCACCGTAAACTTGGTAAAGAGCTTGATTTGTTCATGATTTCTCAAGAAGTCGGTCAAGGGCTTCCATTCTGGTTGCCAAATGGTGCGACTATCCGTCGTGAGTTGGAACGTTATATCGTGGATAAGGAAGTCGCTGCGGGCTACCAACACGTTTACACGCCACCAATTGCATCAGTTGAACTTTATAAAACTTCAGGTCACTGGGATCACTACCGTGAAGACATGTTCCCTCCGATGGATATGGGAGACGGGGAAGAATTTGTCCTTCGTCCAATGAACTGCCCACACCACATCGAAGTCTACAAACACCATGTTCACTCTTACCGTGAATTGCCAATCCGTATCGCTGAAATCGGTATGATGCACCGTTACGAAAAATCAGGTGCTTTGACAGGTCTTCAACGTGTTCGTGAAATGTCACTTAACGATGGACATACTTTCGTTGCTCCAGAACAAATCGAAGATGAATTCAAGAAAATCCTTCAATTGATCATCGATGTTTATGAAGACTTTAACTTGACGGATTACCGTTTCCGTTTGTCTTATCGTGACCCTGCAGATAAGCACAAATACTTTGACAATGATGAAATGTGGGAAAATGCGCAACGCATGTTGAAAGCGGCTGTTGATGATATGGGTGTTGAGTACTATGAAGCCGAAGGAGAAGCAGCCTTCTATGGACCAAAATTGGATATCCAAGTTAAAACTGCTCTAGGTAAGGAAGAAACTCTTTCTACTATTCAGTTGGACTTCTTGCTTCCAGAACGTTTTGACCTTCACTACATCGGAGCTGATGGTGAAGAACACCGTCCAGTCATGATTCACCGTGGGGTTATCTCAACTATGGAACGCTTCACAGCTATTCTGATTGAAAACTACAAGGGTGCTTTCCCAACATGGCTTGCCCCTCACCAAGTAACCCTTATTCCAGTATCTAATGAAAAACACGTGGACTACGCATGGGAAGTGGCTAAGAAACTTCGTGATCGTGGTGTCCGTGCCGAAGTGGATGAACGTAATGAAAAAATGCAGTTCAAGATTCGTGCTTCTCAAACGCAAAAAATTCCTTACCAATTGATTGTTGGTGACAAGGAAATGGAAGACGGAACTGTTAACGTTCGTCGTTATGGTCAAAAACAAACACACACTGAGACTGTTTCAGAATTTGTAGAGAATATCCTTGCTGATATCGCTCGCAAATCACGCCCAGATGCCGAATAAATAAAGGGTCGGTTAGCTAAGCTAACTGACTTTTTAGTAGGATAAACCATGCCTGTTTTTATGAAAAGACTTTTATTTCTGCTGGGGGCATTCCTAGTCTTATTACTAACTAGCTTTACCTATCATAGATTAGCCTTGCAAAGAGAAAAGGCCTCTCTAACACCTAGAGGTCAACTGGTAGCTGTCAATGGACACAAAATGAGCGTCTTGGTAAAAGGAAACGGTTCGCAAACCCTAGTTTTTCTCTCTGGTGCTGGAACGGCTTCACCGATCTTAGATTTTAAAGATGTGTATGATGGGCTTTCAGACAAGTATAGGATAGTCCTTGTTGAAAGAGCTGGTTATGGTTACAGTGAGGATACGTCTCAGTCAAGGGATGTTGCTGTAGTCCTTTCAGAAACACGTCAAGCACTTGCCAAAGCTCATGTGTCAGGTCCCTATATCGTGATCTCTCATTCGATGGCCTCATTAGAGACGCTCCTCTGGCAGGAAAACTACCCGAGTGAAGTAAAAGCTGTGGTTGGTCTTGATTGGGCCTTTCCAGAAAGTTATGCCCATTTGAAGAGGCATTCTCAGATGTTGCGTTTGGCCCGTTGGGGAAGTCAATTAGGTCTGCTAAGATTACTGCCGAGACAATTATATATGCCCAATGAGAACCTAAGTGATAGTGACCGCCGCCTCTACCAAGAAATAGCTTACAGACAACTCTTGTCGCAAGCTATGTTAAATGAGAGTCTGTGTGTGAAAGAAAATGCTAAAAAGGTGAACTCTACTAGCATCAAGTCACAAATACCCGTGCTACTCATGGTCTCTAATGGAAAAGGGACAGGTTTCAGTCAGGAGCAGTGGCGACATTATGCGACCAGTTTTGCGAAGAATCAGGAAAATATCGAACTAGCATTTTATGATGCTCCTCATTATTTCTACCACTATCAGACCAAAGAGGTGATTAGAAGCATAGAGGATTTCATACAAGAGACAACTGATTAAATGATTGAGGAGAGATGTGATGCTCATTGGTTCAAAAGCCTTTAATTGCTTATGGAAGGAATGGCAGAAAAAGCACCAACCATTGCAAGTGCTTCAGTTATTGCTGACTTATATAGAGATGCCAGAAGACCTATCTGGGGAACTTGACGAAACCCAACACCTTTTATCTTATTTTGATCCTGACTTGGCGCCTCATGATTCCTTTTGGAAGGATATTGTTAGGTTAGTAGATTTGGCTTTTCCTGGTGATAGCTTGTCTCAGGAAGGCCTTGTAGAGCGCCAAATTCATCAGCTACGTTACCTGATTTCGAGTCAACAGGCCCAGTATGTGCGGAGGCATTATAAAAAGCCAGGGATGACGGACAAAGAGGCTTTGGCTGCCTATCTCAGATGGAAGCCATTTACCATGTTCGATCAGGGGCGTTTGCACCAGAAGATTGCTGTCCGTGATGGGAAGGTGGTTTATCCTGATGGGATTCCAAGTATCAATCTCAAGATTCTCCTTTATAATCGCATAGAGTTTATTTTGGATAGTCAGGGAAATTTTCTCAATGAGGTCGATGCTGAGAAGGTGACGGAGAGTGGCGTGGTTAATGGCGCCAGTTTCAACTATGGCAATTATAAGCGCCATTGGCAACTGGATGTGGAACCAGTCCAACCACATGATCCTGACTATCGTAATCGGATGACAAAGGGCTTTCGATCTCCTAACAAATTGAGAAAGAAGTGGGGACGGAAAGCGCCCGAACAGTTTGATAAATCTTTCTACAATCCAAAAGGTATCTATGCCCAATCTCATAGGTCTTTGGCAAATGATGTCAAACGCCAAGCCAGAGCTTTTCTCGCTATGGTTTATGGCTTCAAACCGTTCCATACAAAGTAATCAAAGGAGTTTAATATGTCTAAACAACCCCAAAATAATAAGGGAACGGCGGTCCTAGGATCGCTAGTCTTTATGGCCTTATACGCCTTAGGTATTTGGCACAATGCTGTCCGAGGAAATATTCCCTTCCTCATTCTTTGGAGTGTCTTACTCCTTGTTAATATCAGCTATCTGATTTTCCGCTTGAAAAAATAAAAAATAAGACAGACCTGAATTATTGTGTATTCAGGTCTGTCTTATTTTTTATATTCAATTATAGCTTACCACTTGCTTTCTTCTGGGATAATAATCCAGCAAATGATGTAGAAAAGAAAACCTGTTCCAAATAAGAAGATCGCTGCAGCCCAAATAAGGCGAATAATGACAGGGTCAATTTCAAGATAATTGGCGATACCAGAACAAACACCGGCGATGATCTTGTTGTTTGGATCTCGTCTGAGTTCTTTTTTCATATGATTTACCTCCGTATGGCCTTATTATATCATAACTATTTGAAACCTAGTATTAGTTTTAAGGAAGCATGAAATAGACGATTCCCATGTATTGAAGAGCTGAAGCCAACATGATAAAGAGGTGCCAAATCATGTGGAAGTATGGCTTTTTCTTAGCATAGAAGGCGGCACCGATAGTGTATGACAATCCTCCAGCAAGCATGAGTCCCCAAAAAGCAGGTCCTGTCTTAGTGATGATAGCAGGGATAATGAAGATTACCAACCAACCCATCATCAAATAGAGGAAGAGAGAGAACTTTTCATTGATTTTTTTGGCAAAGATTTTGTAGAGAATACCAAAAATCGTTGTTCCCCATTGGAGGACGATGATGCTGTAACCTAGCCAACCGCCAACTAGCGAGAGGGCAACAGGCGTATAGCTCCCAGCAATGGCAATGTAAATCATGCTGTGGTCAATGATACGTAGGACCATTTTGTGGGGTGAGTTGTAATCCATGGCATGGTAGATGGCTGAGCTCAAAAACATGAGGAAGAGGCTGATGACGAAAACAGACATTCCTACAGCAGCAGTCATGCCATAACCGTTGTTGGCATGGACGGCAGTGATTGGCAATAGGACCAGCATGGCTATAGCTCCGACAGCATGAGTCACGCTATTAGCCACTTCCTCACCAAAGCTAAGTTTTTTACTGAGTTTGAGGTTGGGAGAAGTATTAAAAGTAGCAGTATTAGACATTGTTTCCTCCTTCAAGGTCGTTCAAAAGTTGATGGGTAGCTCGGTAGCACTGTAGGGTCTGACAGGCCGATAAGATGACTTGCGGTGCATCCTGGGGAATTTGACCATTCATGCAGGCGACAAAGTCATTGTAGTAGGCCTTCTGGCTTTCAGCATCTGTTCGTAGAATTTCCAAGGTTTTCGCAATCTCAGAAATCTCAAAAACGGTCTTTAGACTCGTAATCACAATAAGTCTGGCTACTTGAGCAGCATTGTATTTTTTCTTGATAGGTTTTGCGACATGGCCATGCTTGACATAATTATTGACCATAGAGGCGGTTAGCCCCTTGTCGTTTGGTCCCAAAGTGCTCTGGGTGACCTGATTGACATAGAGCAAAACCTGATCCAAATAGAGTTCAATCTCTGGTAATTCCTCCCAGAGAGGGTAGTGTTGTGTTGTCAAATTATAAAAACCTCTTTATCTAGTTTCGATAACTAGATTATAACATTATAGAAATTCAAGTCAAGTCAGAACTCGTGAGACATAAAAAAGATGTTGAGATAATATTTCCAACATCTTTTTTATTTATTCGATAAGATTATGTGATTTTTTGGACTATTCTTCTATCACTTTGATGAGTTCCTAAGTTTCTCTAGAATTGCCTGAGCAGTTTCCTGATTCATATGTTTGGCCTTGAGAAGCTCAGTTAAAACTTGAGGCATTTCTTCGGGACTAGCTCCGGCTAACAGGGCCAGAGATTTAGCTTGGAGTTTCATATGTCCTGCTTGGATTCCTGTTGAGGTCAATGCTTTCAGGGCAGCCAGATTTTGGGCCAATCCAAGAGAGACGATGATACTGGCAAGGGTTCTGGCATCTGGGTGGTTCAACAAGTCATGGGCAATAGATACACTCGGATTAAGTCCAATAGAACCACCACGGGTTGCAATAGGCATGGGTAGGGTTAATTCTCCCACCAGTTCCTTAGCCTCTTGATCATAGGTCCATGTAGACAGGCCACGGTAGCTACCATCCTTACTAGCATAGGCATGGCTTCCCGCCTCAACTGCTCGCCAATCATTTCCAGTTGCGATAACTAGGGCATCAATACCATTGAAAATTCCCTTATTATGGGTAGCTGCTCGGTAAGGGTCCACCTGAGCCAGTTGGCTGGCCAGTTCCATCTTCTTGGCTAGGTCATGGGCTTCTTCCTTATTTCGACTGAGGAAGCGTGTGCTAAGACGGCAAGTCGCTGTCACAAGGCTTTCGGTAGCTAGATTTGAGAGAATGGCCATGAGGCTTTGACCTTGGGAGAGATTTTCCAATTCTGGTACCAGCGCTTCCATCATGGTGTTAACCATATTAGCTCCCATAGCTTCTTTGGTATCAACGGCTAGATAGACAATGAGGAAGTCTCCCTTGGTGTCAGTCCATAGCTTGCGTGGCCCTCCCCCACGTTTAACGATAGAAGGGTGGGCTTCTTTAGCAATCTCTATAAGCTCTTGACCAGCTGCATGAATTTTACTTGAAGCAGTGGCTTTATCGGGGACATCAAAGAGGGCGACTTGCCCAATCATCTGACGGTCATGAATCGTTGTTGTGAAACCGCCAGAGCGCTTAATGAGCTTATTGGCATAAGAAGCAGCAGCTACAACAGAAGGTTCCTCAGTAACCATGGGAACCTGATAGGTCACGCCATCGACCAACACATCTGGGCAAATGGCAAAGGGAAGTGTAAAGCGACCAATGACATTTTCAGCCATTTGATTGGCGGTTTCAAGAGAAAGTTGGTGATCATTATCCAGAAGATTTTGATTTTCCTGAGACAAAAGAGCATTATTTTTCAAATGCTCTTTGCGTTCTTGCGGTGTCTTCTTGGAAAAACCTGTCCAAGAGAGTTTAGTCATATTAATTTCCTTTATAGATACGTTGGTGTTCAGAGATTTCAGTCAGTCGGAAAGGACCAGTTTGATATTCAGCGAATTGGGTTGATCCGATGTCATCTAACTGAGCTTCTTCATAGAAAAGTTTTTCATAGTCGGCAACACTTAACTTTTGACGTTTAGCAAAGGTATCCAGACGATTGGAATGAAGCATGTCCTTGTAGCCTTCAACCAGATATCCTGAGAAAATTTCAGAGACAGCTCCAGAACCATAAGAGAAGAAGCCAATCTTGTCTCCAGATTTAAGGTCTTGCGACTGTTCAAGCAAGGAAAGAAGTCCAAGATAAAGTGACCCTGTATAGATATTCCCGATTTGACGACTATAGGTAATAGAAGCTTCGAAGTTACTTGTGAGACGCTCTTTATTCTCTGGGTTCAAATCTTTTGGAATGATTTTATTAAGTCCTTTAAGCGCCAATTTGGGATAAGGAAGGTGAAGGCAAAATGCTGCGAAATCAGCAAAATCGGCTTGATGACGTTCTTGATAAGCTACCCAAGTTGTCTTTAAACTATCAAGGTACTGCTTGGTTGAATAAATGCCTTGAACAAAAGGCGTTGAACTATAGTTTGGACGCCAGAAGTCCATGACATCGCGGGTTTGTGCCACATTGTCATCAGCAAGCTCCAAGATACGAGGATCCTGACTGACTAGCATAGCTACAGCCCCAGCCCCCTGAGTAGACTCTCCAGAGGAACCTACACCATAACGGGCAATGTCACTAGCGATAACCAGAACCTTGCTATCTGGATGGGCTGCTACATGTAATTTAGCGTAGTTCAGTCCGGCAGTTGCAGCATAGCAGGCTTCCTTCATTTCAAAAGAACGGGCAAAAGGTTGAATATTGAGAAGACTGTGGACATAAACTGCAGCAGCCTTTGATTGGTCAATGGAAGACTCGGTCGCCACAATGACCATATCAATGGCTTTCTTGTCTTCGTCACTTAAAATGTCAGTGGCTGCATCAGAAGCAAGTGTCACGATATCTTCTGTAATCGGTGTAATGCTAGTTGCATCAAGCATCAACCCCTTGCTGAATTTTTCCGGCTCTGCCCCACGGGCAAGAGCTAGATCCGCCATGTTTAGAACATATTGACTGGTCGCAAAACCAATCTTGTCAATTCCAATAGACATATGATGTTTCCTTTTTTCTTCATTGTAGAGCATCCAGAGGATACTAATCTATAGTGATTTTACCATAAAAGAGCGCTTTCGCCTTGAAAAAACTTTGATAGTTAGTAATATCTTATTTTTTGATAAGGGCTAGAGGATTTTACAAGATTTTCCTTCGGGGAACATGACCCTTTTGTTTCTCATTTGAAGTAGAATAAGGTAAAATTGAAATGGCACTCTACTATTTTTTTAGCTATGTTAGAAAAGTAAAATTGTTGTTAGAGATTGAAATCATTGCGAACGTTAAGTGAGACTTTCCGCTGTGAGAGCAGTGTCTGTAAATAAAGTGTTTTGTTTACAGACACTCGGAATTTTTGAGACCATAGGCTCAAAAATTAGTCTTGGAACTTCGAAGAAGTTTGTAGACTTCCGTAAACACTTAAGGAAAGTCTCAAAAAATACTTTGTTTTTAAATAGAATAAAGAGGAAAATCATGACAAAAGCAGATACTATTTTTAAAGAAAATATCACTAAAATCATGGAAGAAGGTGTTTGGTCGGAGCAAGCACGTCCCAAATACAAGGATGGTACTACGGCCAATTCCAAATACATCACAGGTTCTTTTGCAGAATATGATTTAAGTAAGGGAGAGTTTCCAATTACGACTCTTCGTCCTATCGCTATCAAATCTGCCATCAAAGAAGTGTTCTGGATTTATCAAGACCAGACAAACAGCTTAGATGTCCTTGAAGATAAGTATAATGTCCACTATTGGAATGATTGGGAAGTTGAAGACGTGCCTGCTAATAATGGGGACAAGCGTTCAATTGGTCAGCGTTATGGGGCGGTTGTTAAGAAACACGACATCATTAATCGTTTACTAGCCCAGTTAGAGGCCAATCCTTGGAATCGCCGTAATGTCATTTCTCTTTGGGATTATGAAGCCTTCGAGGAGACAGCGGGGCTTCAGCCTTGTGCCTTTCAGACCATGTTTGACGTTCGTCGTGTGGGTGAGGACATTTATTTGGATGCGACCTTGACGCAGCGCTCCAACGATATGTTGGTGGCCCATCACATTAATGCCATGCAGTATGTGGCTCTTCAGATGATGATTGCCAAGCATTTTGGCTGGAAAGTTGGTAAGTTCTTTTATTTTGTCAATAACCTCCATGTTTATGACAATCAATTTGAGCAAGCCGAGGAACTTCTCAAGCGTCAACCGTCTGACTGCCAACCACGCTTGATCCTTAATGTTCCTGATGGAACTAATTTTTTCGATATCAAACCAGAAGATTTTGAATTGGTGGACTATGATCCTGTTAAACCCCAACTCAAATTTGACTTAGCAATTTAATAAATGCTTATGATTTAAGCCCATAAAGAGCTGGCAAAGTTTTTCCAAGCTCTTTTTCTCTTTTTTTGTTAGAATGGATTGTAAACGTAAAAAGAAAAGGAAATACTGTGTCTAAACAACTCATTGCTATTTGGGCAGAAGCTCATAACCATGTTATTGGGAAGAATCACACCATGCCTTGGCATTTACCTGCTGAACTGGCACATTTCAAAAAAACAACCATGGGTTCAGCTATTCTTATGGGGCGTGTGACCTTTGATGGTATGAATCGCCGTTGTCTACCAGGACGTGAAACCTTGATTTTGACACGAGACAAGGACTTTAGCTGTGAGGGTGTGAGAGTGGTGACTAGTGTTGAGGAAGCTCTATCTTGGTTTGAACAGCAAGATAAGGACCTCTATATTGCTGGCGGTGCTGGTGTCTACAAGGCTTTTGATGGTCACTATGATGCACTCGTTAAGACAACTATCGAGGCTGATTTAGAGGGAGACACGTATTTTCCACAACTAGATATGACGGCATTTAAAGAGGTATCACGACATCTAGTGGTTAAGGATGATAAAAATGCCTATGATTTTAGCGTAAGTCGCTATGAAAAAGAAGGAGACTAGGTTCATGCAACGTAGTGTTTTTGGATTATTTACTGCATTATTGGGAGTACTATGTGTATTGTCCGCCATCCCTGCCTTTCGTAAGAAACGTTATGGTTTAGCAGTTTTTCTCTTATTAAATGCTTTTACTAACCTTGTCAATACTATTCACGCCTTCTATGGCACCCTATTTTAGAAAAGAGTGAGGAATAAATGGCTGGAAATCGTAATGAAGAAATGGTTTATTGTTCGTTTTGCGGCAAAAACCAAGAAGAAGTAAAGAAAATTATCGCCGGCAATGGCGTTTTCATCTGTAATGAATGTGTGGCCTTGTCACAAGAAATTATTCGTGAAGAAATGGCAGAGGAAGTTTTGGCTGACTTGGCTGAAACACCAAAGCCAAAAGAACTTTTGGATATTTTGAACAACTATGTCGTAGGGCAAGATCGTGCTAAACGTGCCTTGGCAGTAGCTGTTTACAACCACTATAAACGTATCAACTTCACCGAAAGTCGTGAAGACAACGAAGTGGAACTGCAAAAATCAAATATTCTTATGATTGGACCAACAGGTTCAGGGAAGACTTTCTTAGCTCAGACCTTGGCTCGTAGTTTGAATGTACCTTTTGCAATTGCTGATGCCACTTCATTGACAGAGGCAGGTTATGTGGGTGAGGATGTGGAAAATATCCTCCTCAAACTCATTCAAGCCGCAGATTTCAATATTGAACGTGCGGAACGTGGTATCATCTATGTCGATGAGATTGATAAAATTGCCAAAAAAGGTGAGAATGTTTCCATCACTCGTGACGTTTCAGGTGAAGGGGTTCAACAAGCCCTCTTGAAAATTATTGAAGGAACAGTGGCCAGTGTTCCCCCTCAAGGTGGTCGTAAACACCCTAACCAAGAGATGATTCAAATCGATACGAAGAATATTCTCTTCATCGTGGGTGGTGCTTTTGATGGTATCGAAGATATCGTTAAGCAGCGTCTGGGTGAGAAAATCATTGGTTTTGGTCAAAATAATAAGGCAATTGATGATGATTCATCCTATATGCAAGAAATCGTCGCTGAAGATATCCAAAAGTTCGGCCTTATCCCTGAGTTTATCGGACGTTTGCCAGTCCTCGCTGCCCTTGAACAGTTAACGGTTGATGACTTGGTTCGTATCTTGACAGAGCCAAGAAATGCCTTAGTTAAACAGTATCAAACTCTCTTGTCTTATGATGGTGTTGAACTTGAGTTTGATCAGGAGGCGCTTGGGGCTATTGCAAGCAAGGCAATCGAACGTAAGACAGGTGCTCGTGGACTTCGCTCTATCATTGAAGAAGTCATGATGGATGTCATGTTTGAAATTCCGAGTCAGGAAGATGTCACAAAGGTTCGCATCACCAAAGAAGCTGTCGATGGCACTGCTTCACCGATTATGGAAACGGTGTAAAGGGGGATGTATGGCTGAAGAACAAGTCCTAAATACCCATAATGCTGAGATTCTTCTCAGTGCAGCAAATAAGAGTCATTACCCGCAAGATGACCTGCCTGAAGTTGCCCTTGCAGGACGTTCAAATGTTGGTAAATCAAGCTTTATCAACACACTTCTTGGTCGTAAAAACCTTGCCCGTACTTCTGGGAAACCTGGAAAAACACAATTGCTCAATTTCTACAATATTGACGACAAGTTACGCTTTGTGGATGTTCCAGGCTACGGTTATGCCCGTGTGTCCAAAAAAGAACGTGCCAAATGGGGGAAAATGATTGAGGAGTATCTCGTGACTCGAGACAATCTTCGTGTGGTTGTTAGCTTGGTTGACCTTCGACATGAACCAACCCAGGACGATATCCAAATGTATGAATTCCTCAAGTATTATGAAATTCCAGTTATTGTAGTAGCGACTAAAGCTGACAAGATTCCTCGTGGAAAATGGAACAAGCACGAATCCGTCATAAAGAAAAAACTTAATTTCGATAAAAATGACCATTTCATCGTCTTTTCATCTGTCACACGTGACGGTTATGATGAAGCATGGGATACGATTTTGTCAGAATTGTAAGAAGAGCTCGGAGAAATCCGAGTTTTTTTGTGATAGTTTGTGTCTATCTCTTTGATAGTTTCCACCTATTATCCAAGGAGATGATATTGTGATAAGCTTGTTTTATTACATTTTTGGAGGAATTTATGGAAAACCATAATTATGAAAATGAAGGTCAGTTCCAACGGAAGATGACTTCACGCCACCTCTTTATGCTATCGTTGGGTGGTGTCATTGGTACTGGTCTCTTCTTGAGCTCAGGCTATACGATTGCACAAGCGGGTCCCCTCGGTGCTATCCTATCTTATCTTGTGGGAGCTATCGTTGTTTACTTGGTCATGCTTTCATTGGGGGAGTTAGCAGTAGCTATGCCAGTGACGGGGTCCTTCCACACCTATGCTACTAAGTTTATTAGTCCGGGAACCGGCTTTACAGTAGCCTGGCTTTATTGGATTTGTTGGACGGTTGCCTTGGGAACAGAATTTTTGGGTGCTGCCATGTTGATGCAACGTTGGTTTCCATCAGTTCCAGCTTGGATTTTTGCAGCATTCTTTGCCTTAGTGATTTTTGGGATTAATGCTTTGAGCGTGAGGTCTTTTGCGGAAGCGGAATCCTTCTTCTCGTCAATAAAAGTCATTGCTATCTTGGTCTTCATCATTCTCGGTCTTGGAGCAATGTTTGGTTTGGTGAGTTTTGATGGTCACCATGAGGCTATTATGTTTAAGCATTTGACGGCTAATGGTCTCTTTCCAAATGGTGGTCTTGCCATTGTGTCAGTCATGTTGGCTGTTAATTATGCCTTTTCGGGAACAGAGTTAATCGGTATTGCAGCTGGTGAAACAGACAATCCTAAAGAAGCTGTTCCACGTGCTATTAAAACGACCATTGGACGCTTGGTTATCTTCTTTGTTTTGACCATTGTGGTCTTGGCTTCGCTTCTTCCCATGAAAGAAGCAGGGGTATCCTCAGCCCCTTTCGTTGATGTTTTTGATAAGATGGGGATTCCATTTGCGGCAGACATCATGAACTTTGTTATTTTAACTGCTATCCTTTCTGCTGGGAATTCGGGACTCTACGCTTCAAGCCGTATGCTTTGGTCTCTGGCCAATGAGGGAATGCTCAATAAAAAGCTAGTGAAAATTAATAAGCACGGTGTTCCAATGACAGCTCTTTTGATTTCCATGGCCGGAGCAGTTTTATCACTCTTTTCAAGTATCTATGCTGCAGATACGGTTTATCTAGCTTTGGTATCAATCGCTGGTTTTGCAGTTGTAGTTGTTTGGCTTTCTATTCCTATGGCACAGCTTAATTTCCGTAAACAGTGGAAGCTAGAACATTCTGAAGACGAACTGGACTATAAGACACCGTTTAATCCTGTCCTTTCTTATATCACAATCGTTCTATTGGCTATTTCTGTGATTGGGATTGCTTGGGATAGTTCACAACGTGCGGGGCTCTACTTTGGTATTCCTTTCATGATTTTCTGTTACCTTTATCACTACCTTCGCTTTAAAAAATGGTAAGGAGGTCTTTCATGGCTATATTTAAAGATTATTTGGAAAATAAATCCCCTCTCATTCTTCATGGCGCACTAGGAACAGAGATGGAGAGCTTGGGTTATGATATTTCAGGCAAGCTCTGGTCAGCCAAGTACCTTCTTGAGAAGCCAGAAGTTATTCAAGAAATTCACGAAACCTATGTAGCTGCTGGGGCTGACTTGATTACCACATCATCTTATCAAGCGACCTTACCGGGCTTGATGGAGACAGGGCTTACTGAAAGAGAAGCGGAGCAGATTATTGCCCTAACGGTCCAGTTGGCAAAGGCTGCACGAGATAAGGTATGGGCAACCTTGGATGAGACCGAGAAAGCCAAGCGTCCCTATCCTTTGATTTCTGGAGATGTTGGTCCTTACGCAGCCTATTTGGCCAATGGTTCTGAGTATAGTGGAGATTATAGTCAGATTACCGTTGAAACACTTAAGGATTTTCATCGGCCTAGGATTCAAATTCTCCTAGATCAAGGTGTCGATTTGTTGGCTTTGGAAACCATTCCTAATCATCTGGAAGCACAAGCCTTGGTTGAGCTCTTGGCTGAAGAATTTCCTGAGGTAGAAGCTTATATCAGTTTTACCATTCAGGTTCCAGATGCCATCAGCGATGGGACTTCTCTAGATGAGATGGCCAAGCTTGTTTCTCAGTCTAATCAAATCTTGACGGTAGGAATCAATTGCAGTTCGCCGATTCTTTATGAACAAGCTCTACCTGTTCTTAAGAAGGCAGGCAAGGCCCTTATTACTTACCCTAATTCGGGTGAAGTTTATGATGGTGACAGTCAAACTTGGAAGCCTAAAGACAAGGATGCCCTCACCCTGCTTGAACATAGTAAAGATTGGCATGCTCATTTTGGGGTTCAGATTTTAGGGGGGTGCTGTCGTACACGTCCAAATGACATCAAGGCCTTATATCAAGAATTTAGAACCTAGTCAAATTTCTAATTATTTGTTATAATATGTGATTGTAAGGCCAAACGGCCTACATACTATCTGTAAAAATAAATCCAGCGTTAAGCTGGTTTTTAAAATGAAGAGGAAAATATGACCTACGAACAAGAATTTCTAAAAGACTTTGAAGCATGGGTTGTTACCCAAGTTAAAGTAAACGAAAAAGCCCTAGCCGCTAGTAAGAAAATTTGGGAAGAAGATGGTGATGAACGTGCCCGTGACGCAAGTTTCCGTTATGAAGCTAAATTAGATGCCTACAATTTCCTAATTGGTAAGTTTACCAATTATCGTGCCGGTAAAGGTTTCCATGATATGCCAGAAGGCTTGTTCGGGGAACGTCACTATTAATAGAAAATGATAAAGAAATGAGCGACGACCTTCTATAGGAAGAAGTCGTCTTTCAAAATGGGAGAAAAAACACATGGCAAAAGTAAAAAATAAAAAGAAGGCTTTTAAACACCGTTTGAAAAAACAAGGACTTTTCAATAATCTGAAAGCCCCAGTTCCACCAGTAGCCCCACAAGCGGTTGCTGAAACGCAGCCAGTTGCTAAAGAGGAAGTGGTCGCTAAAGATCTTAGTCTTGAAGCCTTTTCAGAACTTCCAGAAGTGGAAGGCCTTCGTTCAAACCTTGTAGAGACTCTTTACAATGAAGGTTTGACGTCAGCAGCAGCCTTTGCAGGTGTGACTGAAGAAGAAGTCCTAGCTCTTAAAGGTGTAGGACCTGCAACTGTTAAAAAATTGAAAGAAAATGGTGTCAGCTTTAAAGCCTAATCCTTAAAAAGATCCGAGGTGAAAACTTCGGATCTTTATTGTTTGCCTTATTAGCTATTTTGGTAATTGTCAGAACAGAAAACCACTAGCTTTTTGCTAGTGGTTGATAGATCTGAATTATTTATTTCTTTGGATTTTGTTTGGTTAAATTAAGTCCAAAAGGGACCAAGTTTTCTTGATGCTTGCGAATACGGGCCATATTCTCCGTGTGACGGAAAATAATCACTAAAGCCATGATGATAAGAACAGCACTAAAGATTGGATCATACCCATCTAGTAAAAAATGGATAGCCGGGAAAGTAGCCAAGGTAATCAGCCCAACAATTGCAGCAGTGACACTTGAAAATGAAATCATGCTGGTTAGATAGAGCGTTAAAGCAAAGACCAAGAGCAGGAAGACGCAGTAGAGGGGGGCAAAACCAAGAAGCACCCCAGCGCTTGTTGCAACTGCCTTTCCACCCTTAAAACTAGCGAAGATTGGGAAAACATGTCCAATGATGGCAAAGAAACCAATGACTAGAGGAGATACAGCTGTGACACCCAACCAAACCGGTAGGAGCACTGCCAAAGTCCCCTTAAGCATGTCCACTAAGAAAGTGATTGTGCCAGCCGTCTTACCAAGAACACGGAAGGTATTGGTTGTTCCAGTATTTCCAGATCCGTGCTCCCGAAGATTCGTATGAAAGAAAACTTTTCCAATCCAGAGACCAGTCTGAATGGAACCCAGCAGGTAGGCGATAAGAATTAATAATAAGATTTTCATGAGATAATTATAGCATACAGCTTAGTAATTGACAAAGTTGGTCAGTTCTAAGATAAGCTAACAGCTTTCCTGATTTCCTTTGCAAATTCTTCTGAAAACCTATAAAATAATAAGGATGAAAATTTTGGAGGTCACTCTTGGCTAAAAAAGAAATAAATGTAAATAATTATAATGATGATGCCATTCAGGTACTGGAAGGGTTAGATGCAGTTCGCAAGCGCCCAGGAATGTACATTGGCTCAACGGATGGGACAGGTCTTCATCACCTAGTTTGGGAGATTGTCGATAATGCCGTCGACGAAGCTCTCTCAGGCTTTGGTGATGTCATCGCTGTCACCCTAAATAAGGATGGTTCCGTTTCTGTTTCTGATTCTGGACGTGGGATGCCGACAGGGATGCATGCCATGGGTAAACCAACAGTCGAAGTTATTTTCACCGTCCTCCACGCAGGTGGTAAATTTGGACAAGGTGGTTATAAGACTTCTGGAGGTCTTCACGGTGTGGGTTCCTCAGTTGTTAATGCACTGTCTAGCTGGCTTGAGGTAGAAATTACCCGTGATGGTAGCATCTATCGTCAGCGTTTTGAAAATGGGGGTCACCCTGTAACAGGACTTGAAAAAATCGGCAAGGCACCTAAATCTAAGACAGGTACAAAAGTTACCTTTATGCCTGATGCTAGTATCTTTTCAACGACTGACTTCAAATTTAACACCATTTCAGAACGTCTCAAAGAATCAGCCTTCCTTCTTAAGAATGTCACTATGACATTGACAGACTTGCGTGGCGAAGAAGTTCGTGAAGAATTCCACTATGAAAATGGGGTTCAAGACTTTGTAACTTACTTGAATGAGGACAAGGAAACGCTGACACCAGTCATCTATATTGATGGAGACCAGCAGGAATTTCACCTAGAAGTAGCCCTTCAGTACAATGACGGTTACTCTGATAATATCCTTTCCTTTGTCAATAATGTCCGTACTAAGGATGGCGGTACTCACGAGACAGGCTTTAAATCTGCGATTACCAAGGCCTTTAACGATTATGCCCGTAAGACAGGCCTTCTCAAAGAAAAAGATAAAAATCTTGAAGGGTCAGATTACCGTGAGGGCTTGTCAGCAGTTATCTCGCTCTTGGTTCCTGAAGAACACCTTCAGTTTGAAGGACAAACCAAGGACAAACTTGGATCTCCTTTAGCTCGTCCTATTGTGGATAGCATCGTTTCAGAGCATTTGACCTACTTCCTTATGGAAAATGGAGATTTGGCTTCGAACTTGGTGCGTAAGGCTATCAAGGCCCGTGATGCCCGTGAAGCTGCCAGAAAAGCTCGTGATGCCAGTCGAAATGGCAAGAAAAATAAAAAAGACAAGGGACTCTTGTCAGGAAAATTGACGCCAGCCCAGTCTAAAAATGCTAAGAAAAATGAGCTTTATCTTGTCGAAGGGGATTCTGCCGGCGGTTCAGCCAAACAAGGCCGTGATCGTAAATTCCAGGCCATTCTTCCTCTTCGAGGGAAGGTCCTCAACACTGAGAAAGCCAAAATGGCAGACATTCTCAAAAACGAAGAAATCAATACCATGATTTATACTATCGGTGCAGGAGTTGGAGCTGATTTTAACATTGACGATATCAACTACGACAAGATTATCATCATGACCGATGCCGATACCGATGGGGCTCACATACAAACCTTGCTTCTTACTTTCTTCTATCGTTATATGCGTCCACTAGTGGAAGCAGGACACGTTTATATCGCTCTGCCTCCTCTTTACAAGATGTCCAAAGGTAAAGGCAAGAAAGAAGTTGTCGAATACGCTTGGACGGACGGCGAACTTGAAGAACTTCGTCAAAAATTTGGTCGTGGCGCTCTTCTTCAACGTTACAAAGGGCTTGGTGAAATGAATGCTGACCAACTGTGGGAAACAACCATGGATCCAGAGACAAGAACCCTTATCCGAGTGACGATTGACGACCTAGCGCGTGCTGAACGTCGTGTCTCAGTCCTTATGGGAGATAAACCAGCACCACGCCGTCAATGGATTGAAGATAACGTTAAATTTACCTTGGAAGAGAGCGGGGTATTTTAAGTTGCAGGCCAGAAGGGAATGTAATAAGATAGAGTTAGGGAGAGCGCTTACTATCAATAGATACTTGGGATTATAAAGAAACAAGTTGATTATTTTCTACATAGTTTATTAACTATTTGCAGTGTCATTGACTAGAAATCAATGGAGGTAGAAAAATGAATTTTAATGTTATCGATTACCTACTTTACCATGCAGATGTAGATTTTCCTGCTATTATTCTTATGGTTATTGTTTCTACCATATACTTAATTTTTTATGGCATACGACCTATAAAAACACGCTTTTCGATCCTTTTTCTCTTATCTATAGTCTCCCTCCTAATCTTCGTGGTGGATAATCCCCTCTATTCTTATTTTGGTAGTACATTCTCAGGTTTATTATTTGTTTTTTACTATATGATGGTCTTTTCAGTGTTTTATGTGCCATTCTCGCTAATAGCTTTTATAAAAAGTCTTCTACATTTAATACGCTTTCAAACCAAATATTCAATCTTACTAGTTATTAATAGTTTCTTTGCCACATTACTGGCTTTCCTCAACCTGCTCTTTTTACAAGGGTCTTTGGGATTTCTCCCTGCTTCATCTATGTACCTTATTTTTCTTCTCCTAGCGATCATTGGTATTGTTCAAAATATAATAGGAGGAAAGGAAAATGAAAAAAATAAAGACTATATTGCTAAGTCAGGAAAAGACAGTGTGAGGTAGACCTATGTTATCTAAGATATTAAGTTTTTTACTTTACTATCCTCAAGTGGTGTTTCCTGCATGTGGAGGGGCAATAGCTTATTTAAGCGTTTATAAAAAGAGACCACTAAAAACACACTTTTTGATCTTGCCTATACTAGTAGTGATAACCTTTCTTCTATCTCTGATAGATAATCCCTTCTCACAGAGGACCTACACGGGGTTGTTATTGACTTTCTACTATATCTATGTTTTTTCTCCCCTAAGTGTTGCTTGTAGTATCACATCACTTTTAAAAAGTATCTATCATTATAGGTTATTTCGTATCCCGCTAGCTACTGTTCTCGTAATCAACGCCTCTATAATGACTTGTTTAACACTTTTAAACTTTATCTTATTCTTTGGGGAACTTTCTACTTCATTGACTCTATCTTGTGTACTTTTCATTTTAATTGCGATAAGTACAGTGGTTCAATTTGTGATTGGTGAAATAGAAACTAGGAAGGTGAAAACCATTCTTTTACAGTTACAAAGTCAAGGAACAACATTGTAATTAGAGGTGTTGCAGTGAAGTAGGGGGTCTACTATTTGTCTTTTATATTATTTCAAATCATTACTTAAACTAAAAAATAAAGAGAAATCTTATGTCTAATATTCAAAACATGTCCCTTGAGGACATCATGGGGGAGCGTTTTGGTCGCTACTCCAAATACATTATTCAGGAACGTGCGCTTCCTGATATTCGTGACGGTCTGAAACCCGTTCAACGTCGTATTCTTTATTCCATGAATAAGGATGGCAATACGTATGACAAGGGCTATCGTAAATCTGCCAAGTCTGTGGGTAACATTATGGGTAATTTCCACCCCCATGGTGACAGTTCCATTTATGATGCCATGGTCCGTATGTCTCAGGATTGGAAGAATCGTGAAATCTTGGTTGAAATGCACGGTAACAACGGTTCTATGGACGGTGATCCACCAGCGGCCATGCGTTATACAGAGGCACGCTTGTCAGAGATTGCGGGCTACCTTCTTCAAGATATCGATAAAAACACAGTCCCATGGGCTTGGAATTTTGATGATACAGAGAAGGAACCGACCGTTTTACCCGCCGCCTTTCCAAACCTCTTGGTTAATGGGGCTACAGGGATTTCTGCTGGTTATGCCACAGACATTCCACCACATAATCTGGCAGAGGTCATTGATGCTGTTGTCTACATGATTGATCACCCATCTGCTAAACTGGATAAATTGATGGAATTCTTGCCTGGTCCAGATTTTCCAACAGGGGCTATCATCCAGGGCAAAGACGAGATTCGCAAGGCCTACGAAACCGGTAAGGGCCGTGTAGTTGTGCGTTCACGTACTGAAATCGAACAACTCAAAGGTGGCAAGGAACAAATCATCGTTACTGAGATTCCTTACGATGTCAATAAGGCTGTCTTGGTTAAAAAAATCGATGATGTTAGGGTCAATAACAAGGTTCCAGGCATTGCGGAAGTTCGTGACGAGTCTGACCGTACTGGTCTGCGTATTGCTATTGAACTTAAGAAGGATGCTGACAGTCAAACCATTCTGAACTATCTTTTGAAATATACGGATCTTCAAGTCAACTACAATTTCAACATGGTGGCCATTGACAATTTCACCCCACGTCAAGTGGGCTTGCAAAAGATTTTGTCTAGCTACATTGCCCACCGTCGCGATATTATCGTTGCTCGTTCAAAATTTGACAAGGATAAGGCTGAAAAACGTCTTCATATTGTGGAAGGACTCATCCGTGTCATCTCTATTTTGGATGAGGTTATTGCTCTTATCCGAGCTTCTGAAAATAAAGCTGATGCTAAGGAAAATCTTAAAGTCAGCTATGATTTTTCAGAAGAACAAGCTGAAGCTATCGTGACCTTGCAACTCTATCGTTTGACCAATACAGATATTGTCACTCTCCAAAATGAGGAAGCCGATTTACGTGAACAAATTGCGACCTTGGCTGCCATCATCGGTGACGAGCGCACCATGTTTAATGTCATGAAGCGTGAGCTCCGTGACATTAAGAAGAAATTTGGAAATGGCCGTCGTTCAGAGTTGCAAGCAGAAACTAAGACCATTGAAATTGATACCGCAAGTTTGATTGTTGAAGAAGAAACCTATGTCAGCATCACTCGTGGTGGTTATGTCAAACGTACAAGCCCACGTTCTTTCAATGCTTCAACGATTGATGAAGTCGGAAAACGTGATGATGATGACTTGATTCTGGTTCAGCAGGCTAAGACGACACAACATCTCTTGATTTTTACCAATCAGGCCAATGTGATTTATCGTCCAATTCATGAGTTGCCGGATATTCGTTGGAAGGATTTGGGAGAACATTTATCACAAACCATCACTAATTTATCTAAGGATGAAGAAGTGCTTTATGCAGAAATTCTGGATGATTTTGAAGCTGGTACTTACCTAGCAGCCACTAAACTTGGTCAGATTAAACGTTTCGAACGCAAGGAATTTACCCCATGGCGTACCTACAAGTCTAAGTCGGTTAAATACGCTAAACTTAAGGATGCTAGTGATTGTGTTGTCACAGTCACCCCAATTCAGATGGATGATGTCATGATTATCACGCAAAAAGGCTATGCCCTCCGTTTCAATGCTGACGAGGTACCAGTTGTTGGTGCCAAGGCAGCAGGTGTTAAGGCAATCAACCTTAAGGATGATGATACCGTTCAGGCCGTTTTTGTGGCAAATACCCAAAGTTTCTATCTTCTTACACAAAGAGCTAGTCTCAAAAGGGAAGCTACAGCAGATATTCCACAGGCTAAGCGAGCTGGTCGAGGTCTCCAAGTTCTTCGTGAGCTTAAGACTAAACCGCACCGTGTCTTTACGGCTGGTCCAGTCTTTACAGAAAATTCTGGTGGTGAGATAGATCTTCTAGCAACACCAGCGGAAGAGGCCCCTCAGACCTTGCTTGTCACAGCTACGACTGGTGAAACAGCAGAAGTTGATTTGTCCCTTCTTAATCTTTCAGAGCGTACTAGCAATGGAAGTTTCATTGAAGGACTAGCAGACAAGGAAGTCTTCGCTGCCAAGATTATTGAAAAATAAAGATAAGAAAGCTTTGTTCTCTTATTTGAGAACAGAGTTTTTTTATCGTTCAATCCTCCCAAAAAGAATTGTCAGAATTTTGCAACATAAACTTGAAATTTTCAATGAAAAGGACTATACTATAAAGCACATAGTAACAGAAAAGAGGACATACACATGACAGTTGATTTAGACTGGGAAAATTTAGGATTTAATTACCATAAACTTCCATTCCGTTATATTTCACATTACAAAGACGGAAAATGGGATGAAGGTCATTTGACTGAGGATGCGACTTTGCACATCTCAGAAGCATCCCCAGCTCTTCACTATGGTCAAGAAGCTTTCGAAGGACTCAAGGCTTACCGTACCAAAGATGGTTCAGTTCAATTGTTTCGTCCAGATGAAAATGCCAAACGTTTGCAACGTACAGCCGATCGTCTTTTGATGCCACAGGTTCCCGTTGACAAATTCGTAGATGCTTGTAAACAAGTAGTCCGTGCCAATGAAGAATATGTTCCACCATATGGAACAGGCGCAACACTCTATCTTCGCCCACTTTTGATTGGGGTAGGAGATATTATTGGTGTTCACCCTGCTGATGAATACGTCTTTACTATTTTTGCCATGCCAGTAGGGAACTATTTCAAAGGTGGTTTGGCTCCAACAAACTTCCTTATTCAAGACGAATACGACCGTGCTGCTCCACATGGTACGGGTGCTGCTAAAGTTGGTGGTAACTATGCAGCAAGTATGTTGCCAGGTAAGATTGCACATGACCGTAAATTCTCAGATGTTATCTATCTTGATCCTGCAACTCACACTAAAATTGAAGAGGTTGGTTCTGCAAACTTCTTCGGTATTACAGCTGATAACGAGTTCATCACTCCACTTAGCCCATCCATCTTGCCATCAATTACGAAATTCTCTTTGCTTTATTTGGCCGAAAAACGCTTTGGCATGAAAGCTATTCAAGGTGATGTTAAGATTGCTGAGTTGGACAAATTTGTTGAAGCTGGTGCCTGTGGTACAGCTGCTGTTATCTCACCAATTGGTGGTGTACAACACGGTGACGACTTCCATGTCTTCTATTCAGAAACAGAAGTAGGACCTATTACACATAAACTTTATGATGAGTTGACTGGTATTCAATTTGGTGATGTTGAAGCGCCAGAAGGATGGATTTTCAAAGTTGACTAATTCATAAGAAATTAACGCTTATTTTAAGGCTTGCTCTTGCAAGCTTTTTTCTTTTTCGGTAAAATTAAAGGGATACATTAAGAAAGGATGACTTGAGCCAAGTCTCAAGTGTAAATCTATGAGCAAAAAAGACAAAAAAATTGAAATTCAAGTTAAAGATGCCAAAGTAACTGTTAACAAGGCAATCATTGAAGGGTTTGAGCTTGTTGTTGGTAAAAAAGTTATCGGCCAAATTGTAGAAATTGATGGTAAATTTGCCGTTGTTGATAAAGAAAACGTCGCAGGCTTCCACAAGAAAATGGATCAAGCAGTAGCTGCCATTATTGAAGCCTATAATCTTAATCATTAAAATCCAAAGTAAAGGCTTGCTTTGGTCAAGAAACTGTGATATACTATTTCTTGTTCTTAAAAGGAGAGATAGCGAAGAGGCTAAACGCGGCGGACTGTAAATCCGCTCCTTCGGGTTCGGGGGTTCGAATCCCTCTCTCTCCATATCTAAGAGACTGAGTCGAATAGTCGATATCAAGTACTTAGATGTTTTTTTATGGCATTTTGCTATTGGGGTATAGCCAAGCGGTAAGGCAAGGGACTTTGACTCCCTCATGCGTTGGTTCGAATCCAGCTACCCCAGTCAAAGGTATCGGGTGCTTCGGCACCGCCTATGTCAACAATTGTCTTTGCGGGTACCTTGAAAAATATATTGTTATCAAGAGTCAGAATTGGCTGTCTCTTGTTGGAGGATCTTTTTAGAATGAACGAATTTGAAGAATTGCTAAACAGTGTTAGCGAAGTTAACACAGGTGACGTTGTAACAGCTGAAGTTATCTCAGTAGATAATGATCAAGCAAATGTTGTTATCGAAGGAACTGGTATCGAAGGTGTTTTGACACGTCGTGAATTGACAAACGACCGTGACGCAAACGTTGCAGACCTTGTTAAAGTTGGTGAAACACTTGAAGTGCTTGTTCTTCGTCAAGTTGTTGGTAAAGATACTGATACTGTAACTTACCTTGTATCTAAAAAACGCTTGGAAGCTCGCAAAGCTTGGGATAAACTTGTTGGTCGTGAAGAAGAAGTTGTTACTGTTAAAGGAACACGCGCTGTTAAAGGTGGACTTTCAGTTGAATTTGAAGGTCTTCGTGGATTTATTCCAGCTTCAATGATCGATACTCGTTTTGTTCGTAACACTGAACAATTTGTAGGTCAAGAATTTGACGCTAAAATCAAAGAAGTTGATCCAGCTGAAAACCGTTTCATCCTTTCACGTCGTGAAGTTGTTGAAGCTGAAGCTGCAGAAGCTCGTAAAGAAGTCTTCTCTAAACTTGAAGTTGGTTCAATCGTAACTGGTAAAGTTGCTCGTTTGACAAGCTTCGGTGCTTTCATCGACCTTGGTGGTGTTGATGGACTTGTTCACGTGACTGAATTGTCTCACGAACGTAACGTTTCACCTAAATCAGTTGTTTCTGTTGGTGACGAAGTTGATGTTAAAGTTCTTGCTATCGACGAAGAAGCAGGTCGTGTATCACTTTCACTTAAAGCAACAACACCTGGACCATGGGATGGCGTTGAACAAAAACTTGCTGCTGGAGATGTTATCGAAGGTAAAGTTAAACGTTTGACTGACTTCGGTGCTTTCGTTGAAGTATTGCCAGGTATCGATGGACTTGTTCACATCTCACAAATCTCACACAAACGTGTTGAAAATCCAAAAGATGTTCTTTCAGTAGGTCAAGATGTTACTGTTAAAGTTCTTGAAGTAAACGCTGATGCAGAACGTGTATCACTTTCTATCAAAGCTCTTGAAGAACGCCCAGCTAATGCTGAAGGTGAAAACAACGAAAAACGTCAATCACGCCCACGTCGTCCTAAACGTCAAGAAAAACGTGACTACGAACTTCCAGAAACTCAATCTGGATTCTCAATGGCGGATCTTTTCGGAGATATCGAATTGTAATATAGAAAAGAGACATGGAAACATGTCTTTTTTTATATTTTAGAGTATGCTATAATAGTATACTGTTAGCACCCTTAGTGTAATGGATATCACGTAAGATTCCGGTTCTTGAGATAGGGGTTCGATTCCCTTAGGGTGCAAAAAGACAAGAGCGTTGAGAGATTTATTCTTTCAACGTTTTTTAATCTGAGTCATATTTAGGTGCCATAAGATTTGTAGACTTTGAGATGATGATGTTTACAGTAGGTAATATTTTGCTATTTATTAAAAATTTTGCTATAATACTCAATATCTCATATTGGGGTCGTTACGGATTCGACAGGCATTATGAGGCATATTCTGCGACTCGTGTGGCGACGTAAACGCTCAGTTAAATATAACTGCAAAAAATACAAATTCTTACGCTGTAGCAGCCTAAACACCTGCTCGCGTGACTTCTAGCAGATTGCTTATGTTTGCTTAGAGGTTTTATTGATTTATAAGCTACGTTTGACCATTGCCTAGCTGGTCGAAAAGAGATTTATAGGCTCGCATATAGAAGGCTTGAGTTATGTGTCGCCTATCTGTTAAATGAAAGACATAACCTATGGTTGTAGACGAATATGTTGGCAGGTGTTTGGACGTGGGTTCGACTCCCACCGGCTCCATAAATACTTGAGGCGTCAGCCTTTTATTTGTGTATAGGAATTTATTATGAAAAAACTTTTGTCTTTGGCCGTTTTAGGTCTTTCACTTTTTACCTTAGCTGCTTGTGGACATTCTTCGTCTAAGACTGAGACGAAGGGGTCTGTGGATAATGAAGCTTCAAAGATTCTAACAGTTAAACATGGCAATGTTCGTCAGAACTTTGATAAAATTTCCATGGCAAATGCCTCTCAGGAATTTTCAGGGGGATCAAATCTTGATACTTTGAAAGGTTTGTTTGGGGAACCGTCATCGACTAGCCAAGAGCAGGCAGGAGATGCTAAACTGGATGTCTACAATTGGCAGTTTGATAATGTCGTTGTTACGGCTAAACTTTTCAATAATAGTACCGTTGTTAAGTCACTTTCAAACTTTTCTTTTGTCCGTGATCCTAAAATCACCTTGAAAATGTATGAAAACCTCAAAAATGGAACGAGCTATGATGATGCCGTTAAAACGCTTGGTACACCAGATGTTTATTCTATTGCAGTATCCTCTGATGCTACAATGACACAGGCTCTTTGGTCATCAAATCTTGTCGCTAAAAAGGGTGAAACAGGTAGTCTTACTCTTAACTTCAAGAATGGTGCCTTGGAAAACAAATCTCAAGCAAATTTGATTAACAAGTAATAATAGGAAATGATGCCTTTCTAAATCAATGAAGGCATTTTTTTGTTATAATAAAAAGAGTGATTAAAACGATGGAGATGCAATGACCTGAAAAAGGATTTTTTTGTCGGAATTACTGTATTAATTCTGATATTTTTATTACCTCTCTTACATAACATTTTCCCTTTAATCAGGTTTTGGGCCAATGCTAAGCATGACCAAGACTTCTTAAGAGAAGCTTTTAAGCAGGCTAATTTCCAAAATGTACTGATTCTTCTTAGTCTCATGATTCTATCATCGGCTATTCCTGGAGTTTCAAGTTCGTTTTTTTGTATTTTCATTGGTCTGCTTTACGGTCCCTTCTTGGCCATTCCTATGAATATCCTTGGGAATACTTTTGGAAATTTAACTAGTTTTGAAATCCTAAGAGGACTCGAAAAGCCCGAGAGGTCTATACGTATGGAGAAACTCCTAACCTATATTGAAAACTTTAATCATCGTTTTATTGGCATTTCTCTGGCTTTCTCTATTCCCTTTATCCCATCGGCTTTGGTCAATTATGCGTGTATTCAGATGAAGTTACCAAGCAAGACCAAAGTTTTAGCGACTCTTATAGGAGTTGCTCCGATTTCGATTGTTTATGCCGTCAGTGGGGATTTGTTGCTAAATAGTCGCCCAATTCGAATACCATTAGTGGCAATACTTGCCCTTTTGTTGTTTATCTCACTCGTAATTTACGTTATCCATTTTAGGAAGGAAAAAAATGAGCTTCATTCAAGTAACTAAGGAAGAATTTAACACATATGCTCAACAGGTTTCAGAGCGTTCTTTTATGCAAACAGAGGAAATGGCTAAGCTTCTTGAAAAACGTGGATTTAGCATTAGCTATGTCGCTTGGAAAGAAGGCAATCAGCTAGAAATCTCAGCAATTGTCTATAGTATGCCTATGACTGGTGGGCTTCGTATGGAAGTGAATTGTGGACCTATTCACTCCAATACGACTCATCTGAGCGACTTTTACCAAGGATTGAAGGACTACGCTAAAGCAAATGGTGCGCTTGAGCTGTTAATCAAACCTTATGATACTTATCAAACCTTTGATAGTAATGGGGAGCCAACTGGTGATGAGCAAAAGCAGCTGATTAGCCAATTGACTAACTTAGGTTATAGCTTTGATGGTTTGCAAACAGGTTATCCTGGTGGTGAGCCTGACTGGCATTATGTGAAGGATTTATCAGGGATTACAGAAAAAGATTTGATTAAGTCTTTCAGCAAAAAAGGGAAACCATTAGTTAAAAAAGCTAAAACCTTTGGTATCAAGCTGAAAAAACTGAAGCGTGACGAGTTATCCATTTTTAAAGAAATCACTTCAGCGACTTCTGATCGTCGAGAATATAGTGATAAATCGCTGGATTACTACCAAGATTTTTATGATGCCTTTGGTGATAATGCTGATTTTATGGTTGCTACTTTGAATTTCCAAGATTACCTTGAACATTTAGAGAAGGATCAGGCTAAATTGGGAGCTAGAATTGTCAAATTGCAAGCTGATTTGGAAACTAATCCTAAGTCTGAGAAAAAACAAAACCAATTGCGAGAGCTATCAAGTCAGTTTGAAACTTTTGATGTTCGCAAGGGGGAAGCGACAGCCTTTATTGACAAGTACGGCCAGGAAGACATTGTTCTAGCCGGAAGTCTCTTCGTTTACACCCCTCAAGAAGCAGTCTATCTTTTTAGTGGCTCTTATCCTGAATTTAATAAGTTTTATGCTCCAGCACTCTTGCAAGAGTATGTGATGACACAGGCTATTAAACGTGGTATCAGTTTCTATAACTTCCTTGGTATCATGGGCATTTTTGATGGTTCAGATGGGGTTTTGCGTTTTAAACAAAACTTTAATGGTTATATCGTTCGTAAAATGGGAACTTTCCGTTATTATCCACAACCGTTTAAATATAAGGCCATTCAAGGAATTAAGAAACTGCTTGGACGTTCTTAAGATGTAGAGGGCTTCTATTGGAGTCCTCTTTCATTATAATTCTGTTTTTGGAATTACGACATATATAAGAGAGTTTAGAGGAAGAAGGAGGTAGGTTGATGAAACTTGCATTATTAGGGACAGGAATGATTGTTACAGAGGTTTTGCCTGTTTTGGCAACTATTGAGGGAATTGAGCTGGAGGCTATAATGTCGACACCACGATCACTTGATAAGGCTCAAGCTTTAGCTAAGCAATATGGTCTAACTCAGGCGACAAGTGACTATGAAGCAATCTTGTCCAATCCAGATGTTGATACCATTTATGTTGGAACACCTAATCATACCCACTATGACTATGCCAAACAAGCACTTCTAGCTGGCAAGCATGTCATCTGTGAGAAACCTTTTACCATGCATTTGGAAGAGTTTGAAGAGCTGACTAAGCTTGCCCAAGAAAAAAAGCTTCTCTTGATAGAAGCTATAACCAATCAATATCTAGCTAATTTCACAGCGATTAAGAATTCTCTAGCAGAAATCGGTGATATCAAGATTGTGAATATCAATTATTCTCAATATTCATCACGCTACGATGCCTTTAAACGTGGTGAGATTGCTCCTGCCTTTAACCCTGAAATGGGTGGGGGAGCGCTTAGAGATCTGAATATCTACAATATCCATCTTTTGGTCGGACTTTTTGGAAAGCCTAATCGTGTGGAATACCTACCTAATGTGGAGAGAGGAGTGGATACGTCAGGAATTCTAGTTTTGGACTATGGTAACTTTAAGGCTGTTGCCATTGGAGCTAAAGACTGTAGTGCTGACATTCGTTCAACCATTCAAGGAGATAAGGGAGCTATCACCATTTTGGGTGCAACCAACACTCTCCCTGAGATTGGCGTCACCCTCAATGGTCAGAAAGAGAGAGTCGTCAATCTCAATAGTCTACAACATCGTATGCATGATGAATTTGTGGCTTTTGAAAAGATGGTGGCGACCAAGGATTTTGACAGTGTTGCCAAGCAGTTGGAGCATAGTCGTCAGGTTATGCAAGTCTTGGATCAGGCCTCTAAAGTTTTGTAAGATACTAAAAAACAAGCAGTGGCATTAGCCATTGCTTGTTTTGGATTTATACAGTTGTTGGGAATGAAATCTCAATCAATTTTTCGGTGTGTACTGTTTGGAGTTTGTCCATCAAAACGATGTCTTTGTCAATTTTGCGTTTGAGGAAGAATTCACGGATGATTTCTAATTCGTTATCCTTAACAGCACGGTGTTTATTTGAAATCAATAGTTCGTAATGTTTAGGTGCTTGTGTAAAGACAACATCTGTATTTCCAGCAGAATAGGTTTCTACGAGGAAGGCATCTGTATTATCAAGTTGGTTTTGTACAAGTTCTTGGTGTGTTTGCGTCGTGTTAATAAGTTTCATAGTTACCTCCTAGGATTTGGCAGTTCTTGTATGGCTAGCTTTCCATTGTTCGATTCCCCACTTATGGCTGCCGCGTTTAAGCTTGGAAATCGCTTCATCAATTGGGAACCATGCCAGCTTGTTGAAATCTTCTAGGGGGTTACCAATTTCTGAAAAATCTACAACTTCATAAATGTAGGCTGGATTGTAAAAGTAAGTGTCACGGTGGCTTGAATAGAAGTATTCGTCAGCCTGTCCATAGTACTGTCCTAAAGTGGCTGTATACCCAAGTTCTTCAATTAACTCGCGTTTTAAGGCACTAAAGTGATCCTCGCCTGCTTCGATTTCTCCACCTGGGAGAAACCAAGCCCCGTTAGGAGCCTGAACTAAAATAATCTTCGTCTTGTCTTGGTTAGGAATCACAGCATAAACACCGTAACGTGTCTGATAATGAGCTCCCTCAACCTTATCACCAAATGTTGGATTCATAAGTTGCTCCTTAGGTTTATTTGCCTATATTATACTAAAAAAATCCTCATTTTCCTATTGATTTAGGCAGAATTACAGAGAATTTTGAAAATGGAAAATTGAAAAGTGTGAAAAAAGGAGTAAGACAGAAGAAATTTTAAATGACGTTTCTTCTGTCTTACTCCCCTTAGGGTCAAACAAGCCTAGAAGCCTGTTTGAGATAGTAGATATGGAAAATGTTACCCCATACCTTGAGTTTTTCTGATTTGAAAATTATAGCACCTTGTCCTACTTCTAGACGATTTAGTCAGATTCTTTGGTCGTTTCAGTTTCTTGTGCAGTTTTTTCAACTTTTTTAGCAGATTTAATAGTGATATGACCCTTGGATGTCATGACTGCCTTGAGATCTTTTTCATTTGGATTTTCAAGGTAGAAGTCGGTAATGGCATCCTCAATATAATCTTGGATGGTACGGCGAAGTGGTCGAGCGCCCATCTTAGGGTCGTAACCAAGGTCAACCAATTTTTCTTTGACTTTTTCAGTCACACTAAAGTGGATACCGTTATTGGCCAAGCGCTGGTTGACGCTATTAAGCATGAGGTCCACAATAGTTAGGAGGTTTTCCTTACTGAGGGCAGAAAATTCAACAATACCGTCAAAACGGTTCATAAATTCAGGACTAAAGAAGTCTCCGAGTTGGTTCAGCACAGAGTTAGTGCGATTCTCACGAGCAGCTCCAAAACCAACACTAGCTTCAACTTTACCAGTACCGGCATTTGATGTCATGATGATAATGGTATCTTTGAAGCTTACAGTGCGACCTTGTCCATCAGTCAAACGACCATCATCAAGAACTTGAAGGAACATGTGAAGCACGTCTGGGTGAGCTTTTTCAACCTCATCAAGAAGAATCAGTGAATAAGGATTACGGCGGACTTTTTCAGTTAACTGACCAGCTTCGTCATAACCTACATATCCTGGAGGGGCACCGACCAACTTAGCAACAGCGTGTTTCTCCATGTATTCGGACATGTCGAATCGAATCATACTATCTGCTGATCCAAAGAGTTCAATGGCCAATTGTTTAGAGAGCTCAGTTTTACCGACCCCAGTAGGACCTACGAAGAGGAAACTACCAATTGGGCGATTTGGTGCGCCAAGACCAACACGATTACGACGGATAGCTTTGGCAATCTTATCAACAGCGGTATCTTGTCCAATAACATGTGACTTAAGGTCATCAGCAAGGCTAAGAAGTTGTGATTGTTCTTTTTCTTTAAGGTCACCGACAGGAATGTTTGTTTTTTGTTCCACAATGGCTTCGATATGTTTTTCAGTGATGACAGGCATATCTTGGTCACTGATGGTTTGTTTTTGCATTTCCTTGTATTTGGCAATTTGATCACGGAAATAAGCAGCCTTTTCAAAGTCTTCGTCACGAGTGGCTTGAGCTTTGAGATTTTCCGCTTCAATCAAACGTTTATCAATATCTTTAGGATCAACAAAGTTAAGGGTCAAGTTCATCTTAGAACCAGCTTCATCAAGAAGGTCAATGGCCTTGTCTGGCAAGAAGCGGTCTTGAATGTATCGATTGGACAATTCTGCAGCTGCCGTGATAGCTTCGTCCGTATATTTGACATGGTGGTAGTCTTGGTATTTAGGTTGAATACCATGCAAAATTGTAATGGTTTCTTCAACGGTTGGTTCATCAACCTTAACCGGTTGCATACGGCGTTCGAGGGCAGCATCCTTTTCGATAATGCGATATTCGTTAAGGGTTGTTGCTCCGACAAGTTGAAGCTCGCCACGAGCAAGAGCAGGTTTTAGGATATTTCCAGCGTCCATATTGCCATCACCAGCATTACCAGCTCCTACAATTTCATGGATTTCATCGATAAAGAGGATAACATCCTGACGTTGACGAATTTCTTCCATGAGTTTTTGCATGCGTTCTTCGAATTGACCACGGATACCAGTACCTTGGACTAGGCTGACGACATCAAGACGGATAACTTGTCTGCCTTGGAGTTTTTGAGGTACACTACCATCAACGATTTTTTGAGCAAGACCTTCAACAACGGCCGTTTTACCAACACCAGGTTCACCAATAAGGACAGGGTTGTTCTTGGTACGTCGGTTAAGAATTTCTATAACACGAATGATTTCTTCATCACGACCAATGACAGGGTCAATATCTCCACGACGGGCAATGTCTGTGATATTAATTCCAAATTCCTCAAGTAAACCTTGTGGTTGTTGAGGCGCCTGTTGGCGAGGTCCTCCTGGACGTCCTGGACCCTGTGTATTGCCACCGTTTCCTCGGTTTCCACCTTCCTGTGTTGGTGGTGTATTTGGAAGGTCTCCGTTTGAAGAACGGAAGTTGTTTAGGTCGCTGAAGAAATCATCAAAGAAGTTGGAACCCCCTGTTTGATTGAATTGATTGAGTGGGTTCTCAGGGTCAGATTTCATGATTTTATAACAATTTTGACAGAGGTCAACTTGTTGCTGATTACCATTTACGTTGGTATACAAATGGATACTAGCTTCATTTAGGTTACAGTTTTGGCAGAGCATATCAGTACCTCTTTCTATCTGGATTTGAAAGGACTCTTTTTTTGAAGACAACTTGGTCAAAAAAGGTCAAATCTATGTCTCCATTATAGCATGCAGTAGTAATATTGCAAGCAAAAAGCATTAGGGTTTGGCACTCTGTATAATCAAGTGCTAATTTTGAATTAAAATACAAAAATACTTGCATATTATACAAAAATAGACTATAATACCTTTTATATTATTCAGTATGAAAGTGAGAGCCCTATGACATTAGCAACATCCTTTTTGAAAGAAATTGACTTCACTAAACAGGAACTGGAAGAATTAATTGCGCTATCTCTTAAATTTAAAGAGTTGAAGAAAAATAGAATTCCTCATAAGTATCTAGAAGGGTTAAATATTGCCCTACTTTTCGAAAAGACATCAACAAGAACACGTTCAGCCTTTACTGTAGCTGGTCAGGATCTAGGGATGAATGTGACCTACCTTGGTGCAGGTGATATTCAGCTTGGTAAGAAGGAATCTGTAATTGATACAGCTAAGGTGCTTGGATCAATGTTTGACGGGATTGAGTACCGTGGTTTTAAACAAGAGGATGTTGAAAACTTGGCTAAATACTCTGGTGTTCCGGTCTGGAATGGTTTGACAGATACTTGGCATCCGACTCAGATGATTGCGGATTTCATGACCTTGAAGGAGCACTTTGGTAGTCTAGAGGGCTTGACCATTGCTTATATTGGAGATGGTCGTAATAATATGGCAAATTCACTTTTGGTGACATCGGCTATCTTGGGAGTTAATGTTAAGATTATTGCTCCAGAGGGTTTGCAGCCTGAGGATGATATTGTTACCCTAGCTCATAAACATAATAATGGTGCTGATTTAACCATTACAGATGATATTTCAGAAGTTAAGGGAGTGGATATGCTCTACACTGATGTCTGGGTTTCTATGGGAGAAGAAGTGGACTTTAAATCTCGTATTGATTTGCTTCTACCTTATCAGATAAATGCAGACTTACTTGCCAAAACGGAAAATCCAGATGTCATCGTTATGCATTGCCTTCCAGCCTTCCATGACCTTAATACTCAAATTGGACAGGAAATGTATGACAAATATGGTTTGGCAGAGTTAGAAATTACAGATGAGGTCTTCCAAAAATACAGTGACATCATCTTCCAAGAAGCTGAGAACCGTATGCATTCTATCAAGGCTATCATGTACAATTCCTTGAAAAATATTTAAAATTCCCCCATTTTTTCCGTAAGTGTGATAAAATAAGTAGGAAATACACAATTAATAGGAGAATTAACATGGAATCACATTTGGTGAGAATCATTAACCGTCTTGAAATGATGGCGGCTGATGGTGGTAATTTAAAACGTAATTTTGAACGTGAAGGAGTGGTTGTTGCCGAAGTATCATTCAGCAATGATCCAGAAAATGGTCCAGTTTTCACATTGCGTGACGTTGAAGCTCGTGAATCTTATTCATTTGATAGCATTGACTTGATTGCAATGGAAATCTACGACTTGCTTTACTAATCAATAACTTGAAACCGACTCTTTTTAGACTAGGGCTTTCAAAATCGTTAATGGGAGTGAGAAAGAGCATGTAAAATTGTTCTTACTCACTCTTTTTTGATTTTTATGTCTTTAAGCTACTTTTTATACTAAAATATCGCATTTATAAGAAAATACTTTATTATTATGCATCCTTCTGATATAATAATGAGGAATATTAATAAGGAGTATCTTGATGAACTTTTCATTTTTGCCACAGTTCTGGTCTTACTTTAACTATGGTGTCTTAGTAACAATTATGATTTCAGTCTGCGTGGTCTTCTTTGGGACCATTCTTGGGGTTTTGGTATCCTTGATTAAGCGTTCTGGAATCAAGCCATTAGAGTGGCTCGTAAGCCTTTATGTTTGGGTTTTCCGTGGAACGCCTATGGTTGTACAAATCATGATTGCTTTCAACCTCATTCATATGAACCTTCCAACGGTTCAGTTCGGAATTTTGAACCTTGATTTGTCACGTATCGTTCCTGGTATTATTGTCCTTTCTTTAAATAGTGGTGCCTATATCTCTGAAAGTGTGCGTGCAGGGATTGAGTCTATTCCGAAAGGACAGGTCGAAGCAGCCTATTCACTTGGTATTCGTCCATGGAATACCATGCGTTATGTGGTCTTGCCTCAGGCTATTAAAAATATTTTGCCGGCCTTGGGTAACGAGTTCGTAACGATTATCAAAGATAGTTCGCTCTTGCAAACCATCGGCGTTATGGAATTGTGGAATGGTGCACAGACTGTTGCGACAACAACTTACTTGACCTTGACACCGCTTCTGTTCGCAGCCTTCTACTATTTGATTGTGACAACGGCTATGACCGCGCTTTTGAAACAAATGGAAAAACGACTTGGGGAGGGACGTAAATAATGGCAAAAACAATTATTGAGATTAAAAATCTTCACAAGTATTTTGGTAAAAACGAAGTTCTCAAGGGGATTGATTTAGATATTAAAAAAGGTGAGGTAGTGGTTATCATTGGTCCTTCAGGATCTGGTAAATCAACCTTCCTACGCTCAATGAACTTACTTGAAACGCCTACAAAAGGTGTAATTTCCTTTGAAGGTGTGGATATTACAGATAAGAATAACGATATTTTCAAAATGCGTGAAAAAATGGGAATGGTTTTCCAACAGTTTAACCTCTTCCCAAATATGACGGTTAAAGAAAATATTACCCTCTCGCCGATTAAAACTAAGGGGATTTCTAAAGCTGATGCCGAAGCTAAAGCCTTGGAACTTCTAGATAAGGTTGGCTTGAGAGAAAAGGCAGATGCTTATCCAAGTAGCCTATCAGGTGGTCAGCAGCAACGTATTGCGATTGCGCGTGGTTTGGCTATGGATCCAGATGTTCTCTTGTTTGACGAACCAACTTCTGCCCTTGACCCTGAGATGGTTGGTGAAGTACTTGCGGTTATGCAGGACCTTGCCAAGTCTGGGATGACTATGGCTATCGTTACGCATGAAATGGGCTTTGCCTATGAGGTGGCCGACCGTGTTATCTTCATGGATGGCGGTGTTATCGTAGAAGAAGGGACACCACAAGAGATTTTTGACCATACGAAAGAAGAACGTACAAAGGATTTCTTGAGTAAGGTATTGTAAGACAGAGACTAAATCTTGTTTGTGAAGGCTGGAATTATTCCAGTCTTTTTTGCTGTTTTACTTTTCTAGAATCATTCTTGTTTAGGGCGATTTTACGGAAACAATGGATAATTATGCTATAATGATGCCATACCAAAAATAATATAGAAGGTCAAGAAATATGCTTATATATGATACGGCCTTAAAAACCCCTTATAGGATTCTTGGAATTAACCTTCCTAAAGATAGTCTTTTGCACCTATCTAACTTAGGGTTAGCTCCTGGTGAAACCATTGAGGTGGTAACAAAGACCAAAAACAGTGCTATTATTATAGTGAAAGGGAGTCGCTTAGCCTTTGATGCATCGATTCTAGATAAGATTGATTTGACACCTGCTGAGGAAAATGAGGAGAAAATACCTCTTTCTGAACTACCAGTTGGGCGTTCTGCCATCGTCACTGATATTTTCGCAGCTAATGAAACCAAGCGTCGTCTCATGGATATGGGAATTACCAAGCGCACACGGGTTTTATTACGTAAAGTAGCTCCCTTAGGAGACCCATTAGAAATTAGTTTGAGAGGCTATGAATTAACGCTACGAAAGTCGGAAGCGCAAATGATTAGTGTAGTCATGCTGGATGAGGGAGAGGAAAAATGATAGAAATTGCTTTAATTGGTAATCCTAATAGTGGTAAGACTAGCTTATTCAACTTGATGACAGGGCATAATCAGCGTGTTGGTAACTGGCCAGGTGTTACAGTTGAACGAAAAAGTGGGCTGGTTAAAAAGCATAAAGATATCGAAATTCAGGATTTACCTGGGATTTACTCTATGTCACCCTATAGTCCTGAGGAAAAGGTGGCGCGTGACTATTTACTCAGCAAAAAGGCTGATAGCATCTTAAATGTGGTTGATGCGACAAACTTGGAACGTAACCTTTATCTGACAACACAGTTGATTGAAACAGGTATTCCTGTGACCTTGGCTCTTAACATGAGTGATGTTTTAGAAGCTCAGGGAAAAACAATTAATATCGATAAATTGTCTTATCATCTGGGTGTCCCGGTGGTTGCGACTAGCGCTCTCAAGCAGACTGGTGTAGATAAGGTTGTGAAAAAGGCAGCTCATACGACGATCGCTAGTGTAGGAGACATCGCTTTTCCAATTTATGATGATAAATTAGAAGCTGCCATCTCACAAATTTTGGATGTTTTGGGAAATTCTGTGCCACAAAGGTCCGCACGTTTTTATGCCATTAAGCTCTTTGAACACGATGCTTTGGTTGAGGCTGAACTAGATTTGTCAGCTTTCCAACGTAAAGAAATCAAAGACATCATACGTATCACTGAGGAAGTTTTCACAGAGGATGCCGAATCTATTGTCATTAATGAGCGTTATGCCTTTATTGAACGTGTTTGTAAGATGGCTCAGAGTCAGACAAAAGATTTTGCCTTAACCTTGTCAGACAAGATTGATAAATTAGTAACCAACCGTATTTTGGCTCTCCCAATTTTTGCGGTAGTTATGTATTTGGTCTATTATCTTTCTCTTCAGGGAAAGATGTGGACTGACTGGGCCAGTGATGTCCTCTTTGGCAAGTATGTTCCTGATTTGATGACCTCTGGGCTCACCTATCTTCATGTCCAAGATTGGCTTAAGTCTTTGATTGTTGATGGCGTTGTGGCTGGGATCGGGACGGTACTTGGCTTCCTTCCCCAAATCTTCGTGCTATTTATCTGCTTAGGTGTGCTTGAAGATATTGGTTATATGAGTCGTATCGCCTTTGTTATGGACCGTATTTTCCGTCGTTTCGGACTCTCAGGGAAATCTTTTATTCCAATGTTGATTTCAACAGGATGTGGTGTTCCGGCAGTTATGTCTAGCCGGACTATTGAAAATGAAAGAGATCGTCGGATTACTATTATGACGGCAACCTTTATGCCTTGCTCGGCTAAATTGGAAATTATCGCTTTGATTGCTGGGGCCTTCTTTCCTCACAATCCTCTGGTGGCTCCAAGTACTTATTTTATTGGGATGGCTGCCATCATTTTATCAGGTATTGCCCTTAAAAAGACGAGCTTTTTGGGTGGCTTGACCAGTCCTTTCATTATGGAGTTACCTTCTTATCATTGGCCTAAGACTATGTCGGTCTTGCGTTATGCTTTTGGTAAGGCTATGAGTTTTGTGAAACGTGCAGGAACCATTATTTTCAGTTTGACTGTCCTGATTTGGTTCATGTCCAACTATAACTTTATGTTACAGACCGTTGATACAGAAGTGAGTATCTTAGCGACTCTAGGTAAAGGCTTTTCTTGGATTTTTGCACCTCTGGGCTTTGGAAATTGGAAGGCAACGGTTGCTGCTCTCACAGGTTTAGCAGCCAAGGAGACCGTGGTGGCTACCTTCGGAATTCTCTATCATAACAGTAGTGAAGCTGGTTTGGCTGCGGCCTTGCAAGCAGATTATTCAGCTCTAGCTGCTTATTCTTTCTTGATTTTTAACCTGCTTTGTGCACCATGTTTTGCAGCTATTGGGGCTATCAAACGTGAAATGGCTAATCTGAGATGGACGGTTGGAGCGATTGGTTTTCAAACAGGTTTGGCCTATTGTGTCAGCTTGATTCTATATCAATTTGGTCAAGTTCTCCTTTATGGTAAGCCGATAACTTCTTGGACACTTGTAGCAGTCTTGCTTTTAGTGACTATGATTTACTTCGTTGTTCGTAAACCACGTCAAATTAAGGATAAGATTATTACCTTGGAAAATCTTCAAGAAGCTAATAGTTAGGAGAAGTTGTTATGTCTACATTTATTATTGCCTTTATTATTTTCGCTTTGGCTGGTTTAGGCATCCGTCACTATATCAAAGGAAAAGGATCTTGTGGTGATTGTGAGTGCTCTTGCCCGGTCAAAGAAGAAATGCATGAAGCTAATCATTAATAGAATATAAGAAAATGATCTCTTATTTGGATAAGAGGTCATTTTTACTTACAATTGTAAGGAATGTATAAAGATTGCCTAAGAGAAAGTGTGATATGATGACATTGAAAAAAATCTAGCTTGATTTAACAAAGGAGAAATGAAAGGAATGGCATTGAACAGAGAGATTGTCCTAATTCACGGTACCTGGTGTGACGGTAATGTTTGGGGAGAATTCGCTTCAGGTTTGCATCAAATGGGATATAAGGTGCATACACCTAGCTTTCGTTATCATGATTTACCCTACCAAGATTGTCTAGCAAAGGTTGGGACAGTGACCTTGCAGAATTACCGAGATGATTTGGTGGACTTGATTGAAAGTCTAGGTCAACCGCCACTTGTTTTGGGACACTCTTTAGGATGTTTGGTGGCACAGATGGTTGCCGAAAAGACGGAAGTAGCTGGTATGATTCTTATGGGACCAGCACCTACGGCAGATATTTTTGCCTTTTACCCAACCATGCTGGCTTGTTTTGGTAAGCATTTTCTACGCTGGGGATTTTGGAAAAAGGCTATGCCTCCTTATAAAAAGGAGTTTTTCAAGTATTGTATGAATGAACAAGAAGAGTCCTTGAAAGAAGAAGTTTTTGCGACATTAGTTCCAGAATCAGGCAAGGTTTACACCCAGATGGCTCTTCCTTGGTTCGATAAAACGAAGGCAGCTTACGTGGACTTTAGCCAAATATCCTGTCCTGTTCTCGTGATTTCTGGAACCAGGGACAAGATGACTCACCCTAATATTGCAAGAAGAACGGCAAAGAACTACCATGATTCGGTGCTCATTTCACTAACTGGTGCTGATCATATGTATGAGAGTGGCAAATTCCAACAAAAGACCTTATGTGCCATTAAAGGATGGAGCCAGCAAAATAGTTTTGTCAATTAATAGCGAAAACGAATCAAAAAAGTTGAAACAGTGTTTCGACTTTTTTAGTACTCAAATGTGAACTGTTTTTTTGAAAATTTTGAAAATTAAGTCACAAAGAGTCTTCCCTATGGTATAATTGAAAAAAAGTATGTATTGGAGAACACACATGGTGATAATGATGGACGGTAAAGCCCTAGCTCTTAAAATGCAAAATCAATTGCAAGAAAAGGTAGCTCGTCTTAAAGAAAGTGAATGGATTGTACCAGGATTGGTCGTTATTATGGTTGGCGACAACCCTGCTAGTCAGGTTTATGTCCGTAATAAGGAACGTGCGGCTATTAAGGCAGGTTTCCATAGCAAGACGGTCAATCTTTCAGAGAGAATAAGTGAAGAAGAATTGATTGAGGTCATTGAAAAGTACAATCAAGATCCGCTTTTCCATGGTATCTTGGTACAATTACCACTACCTAACCATATCAATGAAATGCGTATTCTCTTGGCAATTGATCCTAAAAAGGATGTTGATGGATTCCACCCTATGAATACGGGGAATCTTTGGAATGGACGTCCTCAAATGGTGCCATGTACTCCTGCAGGTATTATGGAAATTCTGCGTGAGTACAATGTTGAATTGGAAGGCAAGACAGCAGTTATTATTGGACGTAGTAATATCGTCGGCAAGCCCATGGCTCAGCTTCTTTTGGAAAAAAATGCCACAGTAACTTTGACCCACTCAAGAACACCACATTTGGCGAATGTTTGTAACAAAGCAGACGTCTTGATTGTGGCCATTGGACGTGCAAAATTTGTCACAGAAGACTTTGTCAAAGAGGGTGCCGTTGTCATTGATGTGGGGATTAACCGTGATGAAGAAGGCAAACTTTGTGGCGATGTTGATTTTGAAGGTGTGAAAGATAAAGTTGGCATGATCACGCCTGTCCCAGGTGGTGTAGGCCCTATGACTATTACCATGCTTATGGAACAGACCTATCAAGCTGCTCTTCGTAGTGCGAAAGGATAGCTTATGAAAGTAGATGACGATTTAGCTAGGCAAGTGATTAGACCTCGTTTGAAAGAGTCTCATAAGGGATCTTACGGTCGGGTGCTTTTGATTGGTGGTCTTTATCCATATGGTGGTGCCATTATTATGGCTGCTATTGCCTGTGTCAATAGTGGGGCAGGCTTGGTTACAGTAGCGACTGATCGTGACAATATCACAGCACTTCATGCCCATCTTCCTGAAGCTATGGCTTTTGATTTTGGAGAAAGGGATAGGCTTTTTGATAATCTCAGAGCTGCAGATGTTGTTTTAATTGGCTCGGGTCTAGGTGAGAGTGATGCAGCTAGTCAGGTCCTGGATTTGGTCCTGGCAAATATTAGGCCAGATCAGAACCTGGTTGTTGATGGATCAGCCCTTAACCTTCTTGCTAAGAAAAATAAGGAAGATTTGCCAGAGTGTCACCTCATTCTTACCCCTCATCAGAAAGAATGGGAACGCCTATCTGGCTTAGCTATCTCGGAGCAGACTGTTTCTAATACACAGAAAGCTTTGGCAGACTTTCCGGCTGAAACCATACTAGTAGCCAAGAGCCACCGAACGGCTGTCTACCAGAGTAAAGAAGTATCTCATTTAGAGGTTGGTGGTCCCTATCAGGCAACAGGTGGCATGGGAGATACCTTGGCCGGTATGGTGACGGGTTTCCTCGCCCAATTTGCCTCAAATGACCGCTATAAAGCTGTTACGGTTGCCAGCTGGCTTCACTCAGTCATTGCTGATGACCTTGCTAAAAATGCCTATGTGGTTTTGCCGACACGCATCAGTAAAGCCATTCCAAACTGGATGAGAAAATTGTCATTATAATCTAAAAAACATGTCTCAGATTGAGGCAAGTTTTTTTAGATTTCGACATTTTTTTAAGTTTGCCTAGGCTGATTTATGATAAAATAAAAGAGAATTTTTATGAGAACATAGAGGAAAAAAAGTGACATCATTTTCAAAAAAACTCAATCAAAATTGGAAAAAATGGCGCCAAAAACAAAAAGACAAACGAGCCAATAAACCTAAGAAGCCAGTTAATATCTCACGTCGTGTTTACTTGCTTTTTGGTGTCGTTCTTGTTCTTTTTTTATTACTTTTTGCACGCCTTGCTTATATGCAGATTTCTAACAAATCCTTTTATGCTAAGAAATTAGAGGATAATTCCAAGTATACTGTTAGAATTGCTAGCGAGCGAGGTCAAATTTTTGATGCCAAGGGGGTTGCTCTGACGACCAACCAAAGTAAGGACGTTATTACCTTTACACGTAGTAATCTGGTTTCATCTGATACGATGAAAAAGGTTGCAGAGAAGTTGGCAACCATGGTAACTCTGACTGAAACTAAGGTAACTGCCCGTCAAAAACGTGATTTTTACCTTGCGGATTCTTCGACCTATAAACGTGTGGTCAATAGTCTTCCAAACGACAAGAAAACAGACAAATTTGGTAACAAACTTGCCGAAGCCACTATTTACAATAATGCTGTTGATGCAGTGCCTGATGAAGCCGTTGATTATTCTGAAAATGAACTTAAGATTGTCTACATTTATTCTCAGATGAATGCTGTGTCTAATTTTTCAACAGTCACATTAAAGACAGGCAAATTAACACCTGATCAGATTGCGATTGTAGCGGCTAAACAAAAGGAACTAAATGGTATCACGGTTGCTAAGGATTGGGAACGTCATACAGCTGATTCGGCCTTATCTCCTCTGATTGGTAAGGTTTCAAGCTCAGAAGCAGGCTTACCTCAGGAAGATGCCAAGGAATACCTTAAAAAAGGCTATGCCCTCAATGACCGTGTAGGAACCTCTTATCTAGAAAAAGAATATGAGGAAAAACTACAAGGAAAACATACGGTTCGTGAAATTACTGTAGACAAAGAAGGAAAGGTCGACAGTGATAAAATCACGCAAAAAGGTAGCAAGGGTAACAACCTGCAGTTAACTATTGACCTCAATTTTCAAAAGGGTGTTGAAGACATCCTAAGTCAACAACTTTCTTCAGAAATTGCTGAGAATAAGGCGACTTATTCTGAGGGAATGTATGCGGTAGTACTGAATGCAGACACCGGTGCTGTACTTGCAATGGCAGGACAAAAGCATGAGAAAGGGGCACCAGATTTTAAGGCGGATGCCCTAGGAACGATTACGGATGTCTTCACTCCAGGATCTGTTGTTAAGGGGGCTACCTTGACGGCAGGTTGGCGTTCGGGTGTCATCTACGGTAACCAAGTTTTGACTGACCAGCCTATTAATATTGCTGGTTCAGCTCCTATTACATCTTGGTTTACGGATCAAGGTAGTCGTGCCATTACGGCTACTCAGGCCTTAGAGTATTCATCAAATACTTATATGGTTCAGATTGCAATCAAACTCCTCGGCCAACAATATTATCCAGGTATGGCTTTGTCAACGGATAATATGGATAAGGCTATGAAGACTCTTCGTGATACTTATGGCGAGTTTGGTATGGGAGTTTCGACTGGTCTTGATTTACCTGGAGAATCTGAAGGCTATATTTCCAAGAAATACAATGTTGCCAATGTGCTGACAGAAGCCTTTGGTCAGTATGACTCCTATACAACCATTCAACTAGCTCAGTATGTTGCATCAATTGCTAATGGTGGTAAACGTGTGGCTCCCCATATTGTCGGAGGCATTTACGATGCTGGTGCAAATGGTAGTCTAGGTACCCTCTCTTCAACGGTTGATACCCGTGTGCTCAATACCCTTTCTTTAGATTCTGAGCAACTTGGTCTTGTCCAACAAGGGTTCAATGACGTTGTCAATTCAGGTTCTAGCCTTGCAACAGGTAAAGGAATGGCAAGTTCTATCATTCCGATTAGTGGGAAAACAGGAACAGCCGAAACCTATGCGACAGATAGTTCCGGTAATTCTGTAACCACAGTTAATCTTAATGCTGTAGCTTATGCGACAGCCAAAGATGGAACCAAATTAGCTGTTGGAATTATGTACCCACATGCGCTTGACTGGAAGAGTAAGGCCCATCAAGGTGCAGTAAAGGCCATTATGGAACTTTACCAAAACACTCACTAAAGTCTAAAATCTCTTGTGCCTTGCATGAGAGATTTTTCTATGATATAGTGTTTGGGTGTTTGTCCTTGGGGCAACGGTTATCATGTCATAAGATAAAAAGTTAGAAATAGATTAAGAATAAAAAGAAATGGAGGCCTTCATGCTTTATCCTACTCCGATTGCTAAACTGATTGATAGTTTTTCAAAACTCCCTGGAATTGGGGCTAAAACGGCGACACGATTGGCTTTTTATACCATTAGCATGTCTGATGAGGATGTCAATGATTTTGCTAAAAACCTTTTGGCTGCTAAGCGTGAATTGACTTATTGCTCAGTTTGTGGGCGTTTAACGGATGACGATCCCTGTAATATCTGTACCGATGAGACTAGAGACCGTACTAAGATTTTGGTTGTCGAGGACTCAAAAGATGTTTCAGCTATGGAAAAGATTCAGGAATATCATGGCCTTTACCATGTACTTCAAGGTCTTATTTCACCTATGAACGGTATAGGGCCTGATGATATTAATTTGAAGAGTTTGATTACTCGTTTGATGGATAGTAAGGTTGAAGAAGTGATTATTGCAACCAATGCTACAGCCGATGGTGAAGCAACAGCCATGTATATTTCCCGTGTCCTCAAACCAGCCGGCATTAAGGTAACCCGTTTAGCACGTGGTTTGGCTGTTGGTTCTGACATTGAATATGCTGATGAGGTGACCTTGTTGCGAGCAATTGAGAATCGTACAGAACTTTAAAAAGTCATTTAACGATGGCTTTTTTTCGCTATTTGTCGGATTTTGATACTGAAAGTTTTTAATAGTAAGGTGCTGATGCAGAAATTTAGGGACAAAGAAGTTAAAGAGTTCTTTGAAAAATCGTTTTTTCTCATGGTCTAAATCAATAAAGGCTTGCTATATCATATTCTTAATAAAAGAAGCAGACAATTAGGCTTAAGTCTGCTTTTTCTGTATCCTTGTGATATAATGAAGTGATTGATATTGGACTGGAGTTAATCTGGGGCGATATTAACTGTGATTAAGTATTTGTAATAAAAAGCTAATTTGTTAGTGAAAGGAAACGAACGGTTCTGTCCTAAAACTGGAATCAATCGTTCGGAAAGATATGCTATGTACGTTGAAATGATCGACGAGACTGGACAGGTCTCTGAAGAAATAAAGAAACAAACCTTGGAGTTACTTGATTTTGCAGCGCAAAAACTTGGTAAGGAAGACAAGGAGATGGCAGTTACTTTTGTAACTAACGAACGTAGTCACGAATTGAATTTAGAGTATCGTGATACGGACCGCCCTACTGATGTCATTAGTTTGGAGTATAAGCCAGAGGCAGGTATCACTTTTGATGAGGAAGATTTAGCGGAAAATCCAGAATTGGCTGAAATGATGGGAGAATTTGATAGTTATATCGGTGAACTCTTTATTTCCGTTGATAAGGCTCACGAACAGGCTGAAGAATATGGACATAGCTATGAGCGTGAGATGGGCTTCTTAGCTGTTCATGGCTTTCTTCACATCAATGGCTATGACCATTACACCCCTGAAGAAGAAGCGGAAATGTTTGGATTACAGGAAGAAATTTTAACTGCTTATGGACTTACGCGACAATAATCCACAGAAAAAGTGGAAAAATAGAGAATTTACAGCAAGTTTTGAGTTTGCTCTGACAGGTATAATTACGGCTATTAAAGAAGAACGTAACATGCGCAAGCATTTGGTTTCTGCTGTTTTAGTGGTACTAGCTGGCTTGATTTTTCGTGTATCTGCGATAGAATGGCTTTTTCTCCTGCAGGCGGTTTTTCTAGTAATTGCTCTTGAAATTGTCAATTCTGCCATTGAAAATGTGGTTGATTTGGCTAGTAATTATCACTTTTCTATGTTAGCCAAAAATGCTAAAGACATGGCAGCGGGAGCTGTCCTTGTCGTATCTTGTTACGCACTCATCACTGGTATGATTGTTTTCATACCTAAAATTTGGAACTTAATTTTTAACTAGAACTAAAGAGAAAGAAAGTAAATGACATTTAAATCAGGTTTTGTGGCCATTCTTGGCCGTCCTAATGTAGGAAAATCTACCTTTTTGAACCATGTTATGGGGCAAAAAATTGCAATCATGAGCGATAAAGCTCAAACAACCCGTAATAAAATTATGGGAATTTACACAACAGACAAGGAACAGATTGTCTTTATAGATACACCGGGTATCCACAAGCCTAAGACGGCTTTAGGGGATTTCATGGTAGAATCTGCTTATTCAACCCTTCGTGAAGTGGATACGGTCCTTTTTATGGTTCCAGCCGATGAACCTCGTGGTAAGGGTGATGATATGATTATCGAACGCCTTAAGCAAGCCAAGGTACCCGTTATTTTGGTGGTTAATAAGATTGACAAGGTCCATCCCGACCAACTACTTGAGCAGATTGACGATTTCCGTACCCAAATGGATTTCAAGGAGATTATTCCAATCTCAGCCCTTCAAGGAAACAATGTCTCTCACCTTGTGGATGTTTTGAGTGACAATCTTGAAGAAGGTTTCCAATATTTTCCATCAGATCAGATTACAGATCACCCAGAACGTTTCTTGGTGTCTGAAATGATTCGTGAAAAAGTGCTACTCTTGACTCGTGAAGAAATTCCGCACTCAGTTGCTGTTGTTATTGATTCTATGAAGCGTGATGAAGAGACGGATAAGGTTCACATTCGTGCGACAATCATGGTTGAGCGTGATAGCCAAAAGGGTATTGTCATTGGTAAAAAAGGTGCCATGCTCAAGAAAATTGGTACCCTTGCTCGTAAAGATATTGAACTCATGCTTGGGGATAAGGTCTTTCTCGAAACTTGGGTTAAGGTTAAGAAAAATTGGCGGGATAAAAAACTTGATTTGGCCGATTTTGGTTATAATGAAAAAGAATATTGAGAAAAAGCTGGGCACTTGCTCGGCTTTCTTGCTAGAAGGAGGAGCAGATGCCTGAGTTACCTGAGGTAGAAACTGTTAGACGTGGTTTAGAAAGACTGGTCCTAGGGCGAACTATTTTATCGGTTGAGGTCAAGGTCCCAAAGATGGTAAAAACGTCCTATCAAAGCTTTCTAAACGAATTACCTGGTCAGAGGATTCAAGCCATGCGACGTAGGGGAAAGTATCTCATTTTTGATTTTGGTCAGTTGATTATGATTTCCCACTTGCGCATGGAGGGAAAATACCTGCTGTTTACAGACCAGGTTCCTACCAACAAACACTTTCACTTATTTTTTAAGTTAGATGATGGCTCTACACTTGTCTATCAGGATGTTCGCAAGTTTGGGACTTTTGATTTACTATCTAAAAATCAAGAGGAAGCTTATTTTACGAAGAAAAAGCTTGGTCCTGAACCTACTAAGAAGGCCTTTAAATATGCATCGTTTGAGAGAGCTTTAATGCGTTCCGACAAGCCTATTAAGCCCTTACTCTTGGACCAGAAATTAGTGGCTGGACTAGGAAATATCTACGTTGATGAGGTACTTTGGGCAGCCAAGGTTCATCCAGAGACGCCGGCAAGGGAACTCAGCAAGGCAGCCATGAAACGAGTTCACGATCAAACGATTGCCATATTACAGTTGGGGATTGAAAAAGGTGGTTCCACTATAAGGACCTATCGTAATGCCCTCGGTGAAGACGGGACCATGCAGGATTATTTGCAGGTTTACGGAAAGACAGGGCAACCTTGTCCACGTTGCGCAAGCACGATTGAGAAAATCAAGTTAGGAGGAAGAGGAACGCATTTGTGTCCTCATTGTCAAAAACGATGATTATAGGATTAACAGGAGGCATTGCTTCAGGAAAATCAACCGTTGTTGAAATGATTAAAGAGGCAGGTTACAAGGTCATTGATGCCGATCAACTGGTGCACGACATGCAGACCAAAGGGGGCAGGTTGTATCAAGCCTTGCTTGATTGGTTGGGAGAGGCTATCCTTCTTTCTGATGGAGAATTAAATCGTCCTAAGTTAGGGCAATTAATCTTTTCAAGTGAAGAGATGCGGCATCAATCTGCTGAAATTCAGGGAAAAATTATCCGAGAAGAGTTGGCAGCCAAAAGAGATTGCTTGGCCAAGGAAGAGGACGTCTTTTTTATGGATATTCCCTTACTGATTGAAAATGATTATCAGGATTGGTTTGACCAGATTTGGTTGGTGGCGGTGTCTCCTGAGGTCCAGCGCCAACGCTTGATGAAAAGGAATCACTTAAGTGCTGAGGAAGCAGACATGCGTATTGCTAGTCAAATGCCTTTATCCGAAAAACTGCCGTATGCTAGTTTAGTTATTAATAACAACGGGAGCATTGATGATTTGAAGGAAAAGGTGAAGAGTGCCATCAAAGATTTAGCTAACCTCCTATAGTTAGTCATTGTGTTATAATGGATAGTGAATTTTAGAAAGAAGATGATGATTTGCGCCAAAAAGAGCTTAAAACCGCTGATTGGCAACGAAATCTTAAAATTGCTTGGATAGGAACTTTTTTTACTGGGGCTAGCTTTTCTATTGTCATGCCTTTCATGGCTCTCTATGTTGAAGAATTAGGGGTTAAAGGCGCTATGGTAGAATGGTATGCTGGTTTATCTGTCGCTCTGTCTGCCCTAGCTTCAGCCTTGGTTTCACCAGTTTGGGGACGCTTGGCGGACCGTTATGGCCGAAAACCTATGATGATAAGAGCCAGTATGGTCATGACCTTTACAATGGGAGGCTTAGCCTTTGTGCCTAATGTCTTCTGGATGCTTTTCTTGAGAATCTTGAATGGTTTGTTTGCAGGTTATGTGCCAAATGCAACAGCCTTGATTGCTAGTCAGGCTCCTCAGCAACGTTCTGGCTATGCCCTGGGGACCTTGTCCACGGGTCTCACGGCAGGTGTCTTGATTGGCCCTTTGCTAGGGGGTGCCTTATCTGAGGCCTTTGGAATGAGGGGGACCTTTTTATTGGTTGGACTCATTTTGTTTATTTGCTGCCTCTTGACTATCTTTGGTTTACGCGAGGACTTCCAACCGATTGAAAAGGGAGAGATGATGAGTCTTTCGCAAGTATTTGCTAAAATTCCAAGCAAATCACTTTTAATTGGGCTCTTTGTGACTAGTATGATTATCCAAATTTCTGCCCAATCAATTGCCCCGATCTTGGCGCTTTACATTCGTTATTTGGGTCAAAACGATAATATCCTCTTTTACTCAGGGTTAATTGTGTCCGCTATGGGCTTTTCAAGCCTTTTAAGCACTCCTTATTTAGGCCGACTGGGTGATCGCATTGGAAATCATCGTTTGCTCTTGATGGGGTTATTTTATAGTTTTCTCTTGTATTTCCTTTGTGGTTTTGCAGGTTCAGCCTTGCAACTGGGCCTTTTACGCTTTGCCTATGGTTTTGGTGTAGGTGCCCTGATGCCGAGTGTCAATTCTTTATTGACCAAGATGACCCCCAAAGAAGGAATTTCAAGAATCTTTAGCTTTAATCAAAGTTTTTCATACATTGGACAAGTTTTAGGTCCCTTTGTGGGTTCAGCGGTTGCTACAGGACTGGGCTATCGTTGGGTTTTCTTTGTGACAGCAGCCATCGTCTTTGGAAATTTTGTTTGGTCCTTAATCATCTTTAGAAAATCGCTAGGAGTTAAGAATATAGGTGAGAGTTAAAATCAATTTAAAGTGTAGTGAGTGTGGGAGTATCAATTATCTCACAAGTAAAAATAAACAGAATCATCCTGAAAAAATTCAGGTTCCAAAATTCTGTCCAAAGGATAGAAAAGTAACCTTACATGTTGAATCTTAAAGGGTTCTATGGTAGAATAATAAGGACATTTTCGGAGGAATAACTATGTACGACTTATTATTAACGCTGCTCTTGGTGATGTCAGCTATTATTGTGATTGCGATTTTCATGCAGCCACAAAAAAACCCAAGTAGCAATGTCTTTGATGGTGGTGGGTCAGAAGCACTATTTGAACGTAGTAAACCACGTGGTTTCGAAGCCTTTATGCAACGCTTTACAGGAATCTTGGTTTTTCTATGGATTGTAGATGCAATCGTCCTTTCCATTCTCTCAAGTAAGTAATGAGCTGACTGAGGTTGGCTCATTTTTTGCGTTATAGTCACTAGAAAAAAGGAAATCATGAAAGAAACTATTATAAATTACTTGAAAGAGCATGGAAAATCCAGTGTTAATGACATTGCCCATGCTCTTAATCAGGCTGGGGGAGAAAAGTTTCCACAGCTCATCAAGGCTATTTCAGCCATGGAAAGTAAGGGCCAGCTGCGTTTTAACAAAGACGGTTCGGTGTCCTTGCGACCAAAGAAAGAGCATCCCAATCAAGTTACTGTCGAGGGTGTTTTTCGTGCCAATAAAAATGGTTTTGGCTTCCTACATGTTGATGACAATGAAGATGATATGTTCATCGGACGTAATGATGTTGGCCATGCCATTGACGGTGACACTGTTGCTGTAGTCATTAAAAAGCCAGCAGACCGTTTGCGTGGGACAGCAGCCGAAGCACGTGTTGTTGAAATTGTAGAACGCTCGCTCAAGACTGTTGTAGGGAAATTTATCCTTAGCGACGAGAAAGAACCTTATGCTGGTTACATTAAGTCTAAGAACCAAAAGATTCAGCAACCAATCTATATCAAGAAAGAACCGGTTGCCCTTGATGGGACCGAAATTATTAAGGTTGATATTGAAAAATACCCTAACCGTCACTACGATTATTTTGTAGGAAGTGTTCGTGACATTATTGGTCACCAGGGAGATACTGGTATTGATGTCTTGGAAGTCTTGGAATCAATGGATATTGTTTCAGAGTTTCCAAAGGATGTCATGGCTGAAGCAGAAGCTGTGCCAGATGCACCTAGTCAGGAAGACCTAGTTGGTCGTGTTGACCTTCGTCAAGAAGTGACCTTCACTATTGATGGAGCCGATGCCAAGGACTTGGACGATGCGGTCCATATTAAGCGTTTGCCAAATGGTAATTTTGAACTCGGTGTCCACATTGCCGATGTGTCCTACTATGTCACTGAAGGATCTGCCCTTAACCGTGAGGCCGTAGCACGTGGGACTTCGGTTTATGTGACAGACCGTGTGGTGCCAATGTTGCCGGAGCGTCTGTCAAATGGTATTTGTTCACTAAATCCCAATGTTGATCGTTTGACTCAGTCAGCCATTATGGAGATTACTCCAAAAGGTAAGGTGGTTAATCATAAGATTTGTCAATCTGTTATTAACACAACCTTCCGTATGACCTATAGCGATGTTAATGACATGTTGGCTGGAAATCCAGAAAAAATTGAGCAGTTTAAGCCAATCATGGATTCTGTATCAGCTATGGCAGAACTCCATAAGATTTTAGAAGACATGCGTGAGCGTCGTGGTGCCCTTAACTTTGATACGTCTGAAGCTCGTATCTTGGTTAATGAGAAAGGGATGCCAGTGGATATCGTGGTGCGTGAACGTGGAACAGCCGAGCGAATGATTGAATCCTTCATGTTGGCTGCCAATGAATGTGTAGCTGAGCACTTCGCTAAGGCTAAGTTGCCATTTATCTACCGTATCCACGAGGAACCTAAAGCCGAGAAATTGCAACGTTTCATGGATTATGCCTCTATCTTTGGTGTTCAAATCAAAGGAACTGCCAATAAGATGGATCAGCTAGACTTGCAAGAGTTCATGGCTCGAGTGCAGGGTAAACCTGGGGCGGAAGTTATGAACATGATGTTGCTTCGTTCAATGCAACAGGCCCGTTATTCAGAACACAACCACGGGCACTATGGCTTGGCAGCTCAATATTATACCCACTTTACTAGTCCAATCCGTCGTTACCCGGACCTCTTGGTTCACCGAATGATTCGTGAATACACCAACAATTTGTCTCAAGAAACACGTGAACATTTTGATGAGGTAATTCCTGAGTTAGCGTCATCATCTTCAACGCTTGAACGTCGTGCCATTGATGCTGAACGTGTCGTTGAAGCTATGAAAAAAGCAGAATACATGGAAGAGTATGTTGGACAAGAATTCGACGGTATTGTCGGAAGTGTGGTTAAATTCGGTATGTTTGTGGAATTGCCAAACACCATCGAAGGTTTGGTTCACATCACGACCTTGCCAGAATTTTACAATTACAATGAACGTACCATGACGCTTCAAGGAGAGAAAACAGGTAAGACTTTCCGTGTTGGACAACCTATCCGTGTCAAATTAACACGTGCGGACAAGGAAACTGGAGATATTGATTTTCAATACCTTCCAAGTGAGTATGATATCATCGAAAAAGTGGATCATAGGGCCCGTCAAGAACGTGAAGAAAAGGCTAAGGCCTTCCGTCACAGAGGCCCTCGTCGTGACCGTCAAAATGGGGATTTCAATCGTCGTGGTAAGGGTGGCGATAATCGTAACCGTCAAGATAATAATGGCCGTAAAGGGTCTTATGACGATAAACGTAAGTCATCTAAGAAGCCAGACAAACGTAAGAATCAAAACCGTCCTCATAATGATAATAAGGGACGTGAGAGTGGTCGTCGTAAGAAAAAAGGCAACAAACCTTTTTACAAGGATGTAGCTAAAAAACGAAAATAGGATGAGAATGGAGGGACTGCTATGCCAAAGGGTGAAGGCAATGTTGTTGCTCAGAATAAAAAGGCGAGACATGACTATAGTATCGTTGATACTATTGAAGCAGGAATCGTGCTAACAGGAACGGAAATTAAGTCTGTTCGTGCGGCTCGTATCCAGTTAAAAGATGGCTATGCCCAAATCAAAAATGGTGAGGCCTGGTTACTCAATGTCCATATTGCCCCTTTCGAACAAGGAAATATTTGGAATCAGGATCCAGACCGTATCCGAAAATTATTGCTTAAGAAAAAGCAAATCGTCAAACTTGCAAACGACCTTAAGGGAACAGGGATGACCTTGGTTCCTCTTAAGGTTTACCTAAAAAATGGTTTTGCCAAGGTCTTGCTTGGTATTGCCAAAGGGAAGCACGACTACGATAAACGTGAATCTATCAAACGCCGTGAACAAGAGCGTGATATCAAACGTGTTATTAAGAGCGTTAACCGTTAAGACAGCGATCATCTAGGACCATTCAAGTCTTAGATGATTTTTTGCTTTTTAGCTTTAAGAAATGATATAATGGGAATGCCGTATGGTCTTTTTGTTAGGGTGTCTTTTGATGAGCACCTAACGATAGACTTGATCTTATGTAAGGAGATTAGCAATGCCAGTAAATGCAAAAACAAAATACAAGGCAAAGAAAACTAAGATTGTTTTCTTTGATATTGATGATACGCTTCGTGTCAAGAAGACAGGTTACATTCCTGAATCTATAAAAGCTGTTTTCAAGGGTCTTAAAGAAAAAGGAATCTTGACAGGGATTGCGACAGGACGTGGCTATTATGGTGTGGTTGAGGAAATCCGTGACCTAGAGCCAGATTATTTTGTAACCATTAATGGAACCTATGTGATTAATCGAAAAAACGATGAAATTTACAATCATCCCCTTCCACGTGAGATTACAGAAGCCTTCGTTGCATGGTGCAAAGAGATTGGGATTGCCTGGGGGTTTGCAGGTAAGGATAAGCCAGTTGTTTCAGAGCGTTCAGATTTGATTGATAATGCTATGAAACCAGTCTATGGTCTTTGTGATGTGGAGCCAGACTTTCACTTGTCGAATGATGTTTACCATATGTGGACTTTTGCGGAAAATGATGGTGACCTTGAATTACCTGAAGAACTGGCATCCCATGTCCGTATGGTACCTTGGCACGAACACTCATCAGATGTGGTGGCCAATGGTATCTCAAAAGCTTCTGGTGTTGGTCATGTCTTGGAACATGAAAATCTTAAACCAGAAAATGCTATGATGTTTGGTGATGGTCCAAATGATATGGAAATCTTTGACTATGTTGGTCTTAAGATTGCCATGGGTAATGCCACACCAGAACTGAAAGAAAAAGCAGATTACGTTACAGGAACAGTAGAAGAAGATGGCATTTTCCATGCCTTGGAGGAACTCGGATTGGTAGAAAAAGAACTTCATTTCCCACAACTTGACTTGGATTCAGTAGAAGGGCCAGTCGCAACGATTAAAACAAATCACGGCGATTTGGTCATCAAACTTTTCCCTGACCATGCGCCACTAACCGTTACTAACTTTGTCAATTTGGCTAAAAGTGGTTACTATGATGGTGTAATCTTCCACCGTATCATCAAGAACTTTATGATTCAAGGTGGTGACCCAACTGGTACTGGTATGGGTGGCGAATCGAGCTTCGGTGGTAGCTTCCAGGATGAATTCTCTAAAGAACTCTACAACCTTCGTGGGGCGCTCTCTATGGCCAATGCTGGACCAGATACTAATGGTAGTCAATTCTTTATCGTTCAAACACCAGAAATCCCATATTCTAAAAAAGAATTGGAGCGAGGTGGTTGGCCAGCACCAATCGCTGAAGCTTATGCTGAAAATGGGGGAACACCTCACCTTGATCATCGCCACACAGTTTTTGGTCAATTGGTAGATGAAGCTTCTTATAAGGTACTTGATGAGATTGCGAGTGTCGAAGTTGGGGCTCAAGATAAGCCACTTGAAGATGTTGTCATTGAAACAGTTGAGGTAGCAGACTAAGATGAAAATTGGAGACAAGCTTAAGGGTGTTATCACAGGCATCAAGCCTTACGGAGCCTTTGTTTCCTTGGAAAATGGTACCACAGGCTTGATTCACATCTCAGAGATTAAGACAGGTTATATTGACAACATCTACAATACCCTAAAGGTAGACCAAGATGTCTTGGTTCAGGTCGTTGACTTTGATGAGTTTACACAAAAGGCTAGTCTTTCTTTGAGAACACTTGAAGAAGAAAAAAATAAAATTCCTCATCGCCACCGTTTCTCAGATAGTCGATTGAACTATGGTTTCAAGCCCTTAGCTGCAGCCATGCCAGAATGGATTGAAGAAGGCCTTGACTATCTTCGACAAGAACATGAGGAGAAATAGCAAAAGCTGACTCACGATGAGTCAGCTTTTTATATGGCTTTTGAATTTGAGTGCAAACGAAAAGGTCCTCAACTTAATTGAAGACCCTTGTGTTTTCATTAAACATCAAAATAGAGCAATTCTTTTGGTGTGTGTGTGAAGACTTCAAAGCCGTCTTTCGTAACATGACCACAGTCCTCGATACGAACACCAACTCTTTCAGGAATATAGATACCAGGTTCCACAGAGAAGCACATGCCTTCTTCGATGACCAAGTCATTGCCATCCATGATGGAAGGAAATTCGTGGACATCCATACCAAGACCGTGTCCCAGACGGTGGTTAAAGTATTCACCGTAACCAGCCTTTTCAATAACCTGACGAGCGGCAGCATCAATTTCACTGGCTGTTACACCTGGTTTGATAAAATCAAGGGCTGTCAATTGAGCTTCCAAACAGATATTGTAGATATCTTTCTTGAATTGGTCGGGTTGACCGACAGCTACGGTACGAGTCATATCTGAGACGTAGCCTTGACTAACAACACCCAAGTCAAAGAGAAGAAGGCTGTTGTTTTCAATACGGTTAGTTCCCGGAATACCATGAGGGTTTGCGGCATTATTACCTGTAAGAACCATGGTTTCAAAGGACATTTGATTAATACCGATTTTTTTCATACCAAATTCAATTTGGGCAATGATGTCAGTTTCAGTCACATCAAGAGAAATATTGTCGAAACCGATATTTACAGCTTTATCTGCATAATCTCCAGCGCCAATCATTTTTTGAATTTCATCAGCTGACTTGATGACACGCATTTTTTGGATGAATGGTGTCAAGTTTTCAAAACGTCCGTCAAAGACAGTTTGCAACCCTTGGAATTTAGTCACATTTAAATTGTCAAACTCCGCATAGATAACAGGACTATCTGTGCTTGCTAGACCAGCCTTGATTTTTTGCCAAGGATTTTCAGAGTCTACATAACCAAAGACTGGGAAGTCGAGAACAGCAGAAGCTCGTGCTACTTCAAGAGCAGGAACAAAAAGCGCAGGCTCGCGGTTTTCATAGACAAAGAGGAACATTTGACGTTCATGGGGGTCACAATCAAAACCAGTAAGATAATTGACGGTAACAGGGTCTGAAACAATGGCTAGACCCGCTTTGTGTTCATACAGAAAATGACGAATGCGATCAAGTTTAGACATAAAAAAACTCCTTTGTATTTCTTACACTCATTCTGTCACTTTTGCAGGGAAAATTCAAGTTGTTTTTGGCTTTTCATTAAATCATTTTCTTTCATAAAAGCATTTTAATGGTTTTCTCTGTAAGCTCGGAATCGCAATGAAAAGGCTAACGGAAAACATTATTTTTGGAAATGGCTTACTTCATTATGGTTGAGAAGAGGTAAACCCTTTCATTTTTTTGTAAAAAATCAGTCAAAATAATTGAAAGTGTTTTCAAAATTTGCTACAATTATCTTGGATAAGTGAGCGTTACGTTAGAAAGGATGTGTTTTTATGAATACTGATGAAACGATTACTATTTATGATGTTGCCCGCGAAGCTGGTGTGTCTATGGCAACGGTCTCTCGTGTTGTAAATGGAAATAAAAATGTAAAAGAAAACACTCGAAAAAAAGTGCTCGAAGTCATTGATCGCCTGGATTATCGTCCAAATGCAGTTGCGCGTGGCTTGGCGAGTAAGAAAACCACTACTGTAGGAGTTGTTATTCCAAATATTGCTAATAGCTATTTTGCGACTCTGGCAAAAGGTATCGATGACATCGCCTCTATGTACAAGTATAATATTGTTCTTGCTTCTAGTGGTGAAAATGACGATCATGAAGTTGCAGTCATTAATTCTTTATTTGCTAAACAAGTGGATGGTATCATTTTCATGGGGTACCATCTGACAGAAAAAATCCGTGCAGAATTCTCTCGTACCCGTACACCAATCGTTTTAGCAGGTACGGTTGATCTTGAAAATCAATTACCAAGTGTTAACATTGATTATAAGGCTTCCGTTGAAGATGCTATTACACAGCTTGCTAAAAACAATGAAAAGGTTGCCTTTGTATCAGGACCACTGATTGATGATATTAATGGTAAGCTTCGTTTGGTTGGTTATAAGGCAGGACTTGAAAAAAATAATATGCGCTACAACGAGGGACTTGTCTTCGAAGCTAAGTATAGCTACAAAGATGGTTTTGATTTGGCACAACGTGTCTTGAACTCTGGGGCTACGGCTGCCTATGTGGGAGAAGACGAATTGGCTGCAGGCCTCCTAAATGGTCTCTTTGCAGCAGGTAAATCGGTTCCTGAAGATTTTGAAGTCATTACCAGCAATGATTCACCGATTACAAGTTACACCCGTCCAAATCTAACAAGTATCAGTCTCCCTCTCTATGATTTAGGGGCAGTTAGCATGCGTATGTTGACTAAAATTATGAATAAGGAAGAACTAGAAGAAAAAGACGTTATTCTGAATCACGGTCTTACCTTACGTCAGTCAACGAAATAAAAAAGGTGTTGGGGCATGATTTTGTCTCAACTTTTCCTTTGAAAAAAGGAGGAATAATGACTTTTGAGGATGCCTATTTTAAGAAGAAACGGTTAAACCCTGATAGCCTGGATGCCTTCGGATTTAGAACCACTGATAAAGGATGGGAATTAAGAAAGCCCCTCATTGACCAAGAACTTGAAGCTAAATTACTCATTGATGAAGAAGGGAATCTAAGAGGACAGGTTCTAGACATTGACCTTAATGAGCCTTATGATACCTTTCGTAGTCCCCAAGCAAGGGGAACCTATGTGGGTCAAGTCAGACAAGCCTATGGAGCCCTCCTTTCGCAAGTGGCTGAATCCTGCTATGAGGATCAATTGTTTTCATCCCCACAGGCTAATCGTCTGGCAAACTTCTTGACTCAAGAATTTTTGGACCAGGCAGATCATCCATTTGAGAAATATCCAGACTATCTTTCATATCGAATTGCTGGTAAGTGGTACGCCTTGCTATTCCCTCTCAAAGGAGGGAAACTAGGGCTTGATAGTGAAAAGGCAGACCAGATTTATGATGTGGTTAATCTTAAGGTTGACCCCAAAAATATGGAACAACTCATGAAAATGGAAGGAATTTTTCCTAGTTATCACATGTCTAAGAAAAGTTGGATTAGTCTTGTCTTAGATGAAACGCTACCAGATGAAACGGTTTTTAAGCTTGTTGCTAGGAGTCGTTCCCTAGTGGCTCCTAAACATCTTCGCAAAACTTCAGAGCCTCACTATTGGCTTATACCAGCTAATCTGAAATATTATGATATTGGAGCGGAATTTTCAGCAAATAAGGAGATTCTGTGGACCCAGAAAGCGAGTATGCAAAAGGGAGATTTCGTTGCCATCTATATTACGGCACCTACCAAGGCTATCCGTTATCTCTGTCAAGTCTTGGAGGCTAATATACCCAATCAGGGTTACCGTGAGGAGGAGAGTATTAAGGCATTGATGCGAATCAAACTGTTGCACACTTTTATGGATAAGGACTTTAACAGTGAGATTTTAAAGAACTTTGGAATTAAAACAGTTCGAGGACCACGCCATATGACGGATGAACTGGTCCAAGCTATGTCTCCTTACTTGAAAGGAAAATGAAAGGAGAAAATCATGCGAATTTTGATTGCACCTGATTCATTTAAGGAAAGTTTATCGGCAAAAGAGGTTGCCCTAGCTCTTAAATCTGGCTTTTCGAAAGCCTTGCCTGATGCCGAATTTGACCTTGTCCCTATTGGTGACGGTGGTGAAGGAACCTTGGATGCTCTTGTTGAAAATTTAAATCTTGAAAAGAAAAGGATTAGGCTTCCCCATGCCTATACGAGTGATGGTTCGGTCACCTATGCTAGTGATGGACAGACTGCTATCTTTGAGATGGCCAAAATTTGTGGCTTGGAACAAATTCCTAAGGAAAAACGAAATCCTCTTAGTCTGACAACACAGGGGGTAGGTGAACTGATCGTTCATCTGGTTCAGTCTGGCATACGTGATATTATTATAGGTGTAGGAGGCTCCGCTACCAATGATGGTGGTATTGGAATGGCCTACGGATTGGGTTATCGCTTTTATGACTCTGAAGGGCAGAGTGTTGAGCCTCTAGGTGCTAATCTTAGCCTTATCAAAAGGGTATCGTCGCAAGGCAAGATTGATTTGTCAGCCACGACCATTCGTCTAATCACTGACGTAGATAACCCTTTGTGTGGACTAAATGGGGCCACCTATATTTTTGGTGGGCAAAAGGGGTTAGATCCTTTGCAATTTGAAAGGGTTGATCAGTCTATGAAACAATTCTACAAGGCCTTTGCTCCTGAAGTCTTACACCTTGCTGGTTCAGGTGCCGGAGGGGGTATGGCTGCAGGTTTAGTGGCCTTTGCTGATGCTGAAATTAAATCAGGTATTGACTTTGTACTTGATTGTGTTAATTTTAACCAACGGGTTAAGTCAGCCGATTTGGTCATCGTAGGAGAAGGGCGTATGGACAGACAGTCTCTATCTGGTAAGGCACCAGTTGGTGTAGCTAAACGAACACCATCAGGTATCCCTGTCATCGCAATCTGTGGTAGTCTGAAAGATGACTTACCGGATTTTCCAGTAGCTGGGATTTCAGCTGCATTCCCTATTATTGGACAAGTAGCAGCTTTAGACCAAGTCCTAGCTTCAGCCAAGGAGAATCTCTATCGAACAGGACTCAATATTGGCAACCTCATCAAGTTGAGTCAAACCTTGTGACATAAGAAAAAAGCCGACCTTGTGTCAGCTTTTATTTTCCAAAAAGTTTAGCAAAAAATCCCTTTTTGGTAATAGCTTGCTCTGTTTTTTGAGGAGCAAGAATATCGGGATGAATCTCCGAGAAGAGGACCTTATCAAGATTTTCTGCCTTATCACTATGCACGATGATTCCATATGGTGAGTGTGCTTTGGCTTCATCCACAATAGTAGCGGAAATATTGAGTGCTTGAGCAGTTTTAATATAGGTGAATTGTGTCTGGTCGGCTAGATTGGGTGAAAGCTTGAGACTTAGATGAGGGTAAGCTAATGAAAGATCTTTTAAAATCTTTGGAAACTCCTCCATTACAGTTTTCTTTTCAGCATTTTCCAATAGAATAGCTAAGACGACACGTTCTGCATAGGTTCCAAAATAGTGACGTAATTCATCAGGTTTTAAGCGCTTCTCACCACTAGCGCATTGGAGCACCTTTTTTTCAATTGAAGTCATAGAGTTCTCCTGTTTGTTTTCTTGCTAGTATTATACAATATTTTGAATTCCTTTTCATCAAGATCTTTTTCTGATATTTTCAAAATTAATTGAAAATATTAAAAAATAGAAAATCGCTAGAAAATTCTGGTTTTAATTTGCTTAACCCTTGATATTGTGGTACTATAAAGGTGTAAAAAAATTTAACTCATAAGGAGAGTATTGTAATGTCAATTATTACTGATGTTTACGCTCGCGAAGTCCTTGACTCACGCGGTAACCCAACACTTGAAGTAGAAGTTTACACTGAATCTGGTGCATTCGGACGCGGTATGGTTCCTTCAGGAGCTTCAACTGGTGAACACGAAGCAGTAGAACTTCGTGATGGTGACAAAGCTCGTTACGGTGGTCTTGGTACTCAAAAAGCAGTTGATAACGTAAACAACGTTATTGCTGAACACATCATCGGATTCGACGTACGTGATCAACAAGGTATTGACCGCGCCATGATCGCTCTTGACGGTACTCCAAACAAAGGTAAACTTGGTGCCAACGCTATTCTTGGTGTGTCTATCGCTGTAGCACGCGCAGCTGCTGACTACCTTGAAGTTCCACTTTACAGCTACCTTGGCGGATTCAACACTAAAGTTCTTCCAACTCCAATGATGAACATCATCAACGGTGGTTCTCACTCAGATGCTCCAATCGCTTTCCAAGAATTCATGATTGTACCTGCTGGTGCACCAACATTCAAAGAAGCTCTTCGTTGGGGTGCTGAAATCTTCCACACTCTTAAGAAAATCCTTAAAGAACGTGGTCTTGAAACAGCCGTAGGTGATGAAGGTGGTTTCGCTCCAGCATTTGACGGTACTGAAGATGCTGTTGAAACTATCATCAAAGCTATCGAAACTGCTGGTTACAAACCAGGTGAAGATGTATTCCTTGGTTTCGACTGTGCATCATCTGAGTTCTACGAAAACGGTGTATATGACTACACTAAATTCGAAGGTGAAGGTGGAGCTAAACGTACTGCCGCAGAACAAATCGATTACATTGAAGAATTGGTTAACAAATACCCAATTATCACAATCGAAGATGCTATGGATGAAAACGACTGGGACGGTTGGAAAGCTCTTACTGAACGTCTTGGTGGTAAAGTTCAATTGGTTGGTGACGACTTCTTCGTAACTAACACAGCTTACCTTGAAAAAGGTATTGCAGAACACGCTGCTAACTCAATCCTTATCAAAGTTAACCAAATCGGTACTTTGACTGAAACTTTCGACGCTATCGAAATGGCGAAAGAAGCTGGATACACTGCAGTAGTATCACACCGTTCAGGTGAAACTGAAGATTCAACAATCGCTGACATCGCAGTTGCAACTAACGCTGGTCAAATCAAGACAGGTTCATTGTCACGTACTGACCGTATTGCTAAATACAATCAATTGCTTCGTATCGAAGATCAACTTGGTGAAGTTGCAGAATACCGTGGTTTGAAATCATTCTACAACTTGAAAAAATAAAACGTTGATTTAACAGCGTTTCTAAGAACTCTAGGTTAAACCTAGGGTTCTTTTTTGCTATCTGAGGGTCAAGAAAGGGGCAAGGTTGACAACTCATAAAACGTCAGATATCCAACACTTTTCAATAAGTCTTCTGAATAAAAAAATCCCCTCAACCCTAATGTGATTGAGGGGATTTAGGCTTAGAATAAGCCTTTAATCTGGTCTAAAGCACCGCTAATCATTTCGTTCCCAGAAACAAGAGCTTTTGCTTGGTCAAAGTATTCGCCTAAATTATCTTTATTGTCCTCGACAAATGTTTTGGCAGCTTCGAAATCTTTTTTCTCGATCATTTCTTTCACTTGGTTAAATAATTCCAATGGATTCATGTCTGTTCTCCTCTAAAAGTTTTCTTATAAACCCTATTTAATCATGCTTGTAGAAAACTAGCAAGAAATATGTTTGAGGGGATTATCTAAAGAATCAGCATTTCATCTAAGTGTTGGTAAATCTAAAAAGGCAGTCCCAATTGGACTGCCTTAAGGGCCTATTCTTGTACAGTGGATGAGCTTTGTTCGGAAGAACTAGAACTTGAACCAGAATTTTCGGGTTCTGTTGGGTGAAGCTCTTTGTAAGACGGTGTCTTGAATAGGTCAGCTGTTGAGTGATTGCCTTTTTCTTTATAAAGGCTAGTCGATTTGTCCTTCAGTTTTTTATTGATCTCTCTTAGTTGTTCCATTTGTTTGGTATAAGAGATGGTACTTGGGTCAGTATGTTTTAAGCCATTAGGTGTGTAGAAACGAAGGAGGTCACCGGTCTGGACAGCGTCACTCATAGAAAGCTGAGTTGCCACTGCCTTTCGAATGGCTTCGTTGTTTTTCCTTGTCGTCTCATCAGGATTGGTGATTTCCTCACCTGTTTGAGTGTTATAAAGTCTACCAGAATAGCTAGTGTATAGAGGAGTCACATACTGCCCAGATGTTCTAAATGCGACGGTTTGCTTATTATCAGGTGATAAGAGGTCTTGCCCCATCTGAATGTATGAGCTAGTGTCGACACCGAGAATATGAAGAAGTGTTGGCAGGGCATCCACTTCGCCACCAAAGGTGTTAGAGATGCCACCACTGGTATATCCAGGAATATGGATCATATAAGGGACACGTTGAAGCATGGCTTTGTCATAGTTAGACCATGTTTCAGAATTTTTTCCAAGAAGATCAGCTAGATTACTGCTTCGTGTATCAGAGATACCGTAGTGGTCACCGTACATCACAATAATGGAGTTATCATAAAGACCAGTAGCCTTGAGGTAATCGAAGAAGTCCTTGACAGCTGAGTCAAGGTAATTAGCTGTTGCAAAATATCCGTTAACGGTTTCATCTTTTGTTTCAGCAAGTGGGAAACCTTGTTCCTTTTCATCGCCTGACAACGAAGTGTATGGGTAATGGTTAGATACGGTTAGATATTTAACGTAGAAAGGTTGTTGCATTTGTTCCAAGTATTTGATAGAACCTGGGAACATATACTTATCGTTTAGGCCATATTGGAAGGAGTTTTCCTCGGTTTTCTCAGTGAAGGCTGAGGAATCGAAGAAATAGTTATAACCCCACTGTTTGTAGGTGTTATTTCGATTCCAGAAGGAACCGGTGTTTCCATGGAATACAGCGGATGTATAACCACCTGTTTGAGCAAGAATAGACGGAGCAGCATAGGCAGTGTTTGTACCACCATAGTTTACCATATATGACCCTGTACTTAGTCCAAAGAGAGACGTTTCCATCAAGGTTTCGGCATCAGAGGTTTTCCCTGACTTGACTTGGTGGAAGAAGTTTGAAAAGGCAAGGGTCTCGTTTGAATGATAAATGGAATTGAGGAATGGGGTAACTTCATAAGACTTACCATCGACTTGGAGCTTGTAATCAATCAGGAACTGTTGGAAGCTTTCCAAGTGAATGACAATGACATTTTTTCCCTTTGCAATTCCGAAATACTTAGGATCTGGTGCAACGTAGTGTTCTTTGACATAGGCTTGAACCTTTTTCATATCCTCAGCTGTTGCAGAAGAACGAGCTTGCGAAGCCTGATAAGTCAGGTTACCAGAATAAGCGGTAAAGAAGGGAATACCCATTGCACGAACAATATAGTTGTTTGAGAAACCACGTGTTAGCAACTCACCCCGGTTAACTTCTGCTAAGAAAAGGTTAACCGATAGAAGGAGTGTCGCCAGTGCTGTAACGGCAAAACTAGCTCGTTTATTAAAGGGCTTACTGTCTGTTTTGAGTTTCTTTCTAAAACCAGCGTAAATGAAGAAAGGAATATCAATTAAGTAAAAGATATAACTTGGTTCAAAAAGGTTCTTGGCTGAGTCTCCAAGTCCTGCTGCTGAGCTGGAGCTCGCTAGTATGGTATTTACCGTGATGAAGTCCGTAAACTCTCCAAAGTAGACCACATTGGCAATGAGCAGAAGGTTAAGGATGACATAAATAGCAATCGTGATGCTATAAAAGAATCGTCGTTTCTTAAAGTAAAGCCCCAATCCTAGAAGCATTAACCCTAGCGGAATGGGATTAATCAGCGAAAGCATAACCTGATACTTGCTTTCCAACTCAAGATTAATATTGACGTAATAAGCGAATATGGTTTTTAGCCAGTAGAAAAAGAGCAACAAGAGGATGAATCCAAGTCTTGATGACACTCCTTTCCAAAAGGCGTCAATTAATTTTTTCAAAGCAATACTTCCTTTGATTCTATATTATCCTAACTATTATACCAAATAACAAAATGACTCTCAAAAATTTACTGCCATCTGGTGTGATATTCCTTGACATATAATTGGTAAAATCTAGTTATGAAACAGAAATACGAGGATTTTTTTGGTATAATAGTAACATGAGTATATTGACGGTAAGTCCCATTGCGGAGAAAAAAATCAAACAAGGAAAGCAATTGCTTTTAGCTGAAGATTTTCCAAATGTAAGTGAAAACAATCAGTTGATTTATCTTTATAACCAGTCTAAGACTTTTTTAGGAACGGGCTATTTGTCTAGCCAAAATAAAGGTATAGGTTGGTTTCTCTCTAATAAAAAGCAAAAATTGACTCTGGCTTATTTTCAGAGGCTTTTTGAACAGGCTAAGCTTAAACGCCAGACTTACTATGACAATGAGTTGACGACGGCTTTTCGTCTCTTTAATCAAGATGGAGATGACTTTGGTGGCCTCACCATTGATTTATATGGAGATTATGCCCTCTTTTCATGGTACAATGCCTTTGTTTATTCCTTGAAGGATGTTATTGTAGAGGCTTTTCAAACGGTCTTTCCTGAGGTTTTGGGAGGCTATGAAAAAATTCGTTTTAAGGGTCTTGATTTTGAATCGGACCATCTTTTTGGAAAAGAGGCGACTGATACTTTTACCATTTTGGAAAATGGAGTAACTTATGAAGTTTTCCTCAACGATGGGTTGATGACAGGGATTTTCCTTGACCAGCATGAAGTTCGCGATGGTTTAGTTAATGGTTTGGCTCTTGGCAAATCTGTCTTAAATATGTTTTCTTATACGGCAGCTTTTTCAGTTGCTGCTGCTATGGGAGGTGCAATTGAGACCACTTCAGTCGATTTAGCAAAGCGGTCACGTGAATTGTCCACAGCACATTTTAAGGCTAATGGTTTTAGTATGGACAATCATCGCCTCGTCGTAATGGATGTTTTTGATTATTTCAAATATGCTAAGAAAAAAGGTTTGACCTATGATCTTATCGTTATTGATCCACCAAGTTTTGCTCGTAACAAGAAACGCACCTTCTCAGCAAGTAAGGATTATCATAAGTTGATTGCGCAGAGTCTTGATATCCTGACAGAGCGTGGAACAATCATTGCAAGTACTAATGCAGCTAATATGACTGTGCAACAGTTTAAAAAGCAACTGCGTAAGGGTTTGGGTGATGTTTCGGCGGATTTTGTTAACCTGCAACAATTGCCAGCGGATTTCACCGTCAATCCTAATGATCCGGCATCAAACTATTTGAAAGTATATACAATAAGGGTAAATAAATGAAAATTGTAGTTCCAATTATGCCTACTAGCTTAGAGGAGGCACAAGCGCTTGAATTGTCTCGTTTTGCTGGGGCAGATATCATTGAATGGCGTGCAGATTTTTTGGATAAGGATAGTATTTTAACGGTTGCACCGGCCATTTTCGAGAAATTTGCCGGTTTTGAAATTATCTTTACCATTCGTACAACACGTGAAGGTGGAAACATTGAATTGACCGATGCAGAGTATGTGGCGCTTATCAATGATGTGTCTGCTATCTATTCGCCAGACTATATTGATTTTGAGTACTTTACACACAAGGCGGTCTTTGATCAGATGCTTGGGTATTCAAATTTGGTGTTGTCTTATCATAATTTCAACGAGACTCCAGAAAATCTTATGGAGCTCCTGTCTGAAATGACGAATTTGACGCCACGAGTCGTTAAGGTGGCTGTTATGCCACAACATGAGCAAGATGTTCTTGACCTTCTGAATTTCACACGTGGTTTTAAGGCCTACAATCCTAATCAGGAATTTGCTACCATGTCAATGGGTAAACTTGGTCGTTTGTCTCGCTTGGCGGGTGATTTAGTAGGGTCATCATGGACCTTTGCTAGTCTTGATAATGCCAGTGCACCGGGCCAAGTTAGTTTGGCAGATATGCGAAAGGTTAGGGAGGTTTTGAATGCAGATTGATGGATATACACGCTTAGCTGCTGTCGTTGCCAATCCAATCAAACATTCCATTTCTCCTTTTATTCATAATTTAGCTTTTGAAAAGACACAAGTGAATGGTGTCTATCTTGCTTGGGAAATTCCAGAGTCAGATCTAGCTGAGACTGTTGAAAATATTAGACGTTATGATATGTTCGGTATCAATCTGTCTATGCCCTATAAGCAGAAGGTCATTCCTTTTTTGGACGAGCTTAGTCCTGCAGCACAATTGATTGGTGCGGTTAATACGGTTGTTAATCGTGATGGCCATTTGATTGGTCATAATACAGATGGTTTTGGTTTTTTTGCCAGCCTCAAGAATTTCAGTCCTAAAGGTGCTCATCTAATGATTTTGGGTGCTGGTGGAGCAGCTAAGGCCATTGTGACGCAAGCTGTTCTTGACGGTACCAAAAAGGTCAGTATCTATGTTCGTCCCCAGTCATTGGATAAGGCAAAAAACAGTTTTAAGACCTTGATGGACCAAACGGATGGTCACTTGGAATTTCATGCTTTAAGTGATGTTGACTATTTTCAAGAAGAACTAGGCCAGGCCGATTTATTGGTGAATGCGACAAGTGTAGGTATGGATGGAAAATCCTTGCCAATCGCCAAAGATACTATATTTCCTAAGGGGCTTTTGATTGCGGATATTATTTATCAGCCTTTTGAAACGCCTTTCTTGGCCTTGGCTAGACAACAGGGGCTGGAAGCCGTAAATGGTTTGGGCATGTTACTGCATCAAGCAGCAGGTGCCTTTAAACTATGGACGGGTAAGGACATGCCAACAAATGCTATTTGGCAGGAATTAGAAAAGATATACAATAGCTAGGAGGGGACAACGATGAAACTAGAGGTAAATTTAACACATAACCCTTATGACATTATCATTGAAAAGGGAGCTCTTAAGATGGTAGGTCAATGGGTCAAGTCACTTTGGAAACCACAAAAGATTGCCCTTATTACAGACAACCATGTGGGTGGCTTATACGCTGAAAGAGTTAAGCTTAGCTTGGAGCATGAGGGCTTTGAGGTTGTCGTTTTTGATTTCCTAGAAGGTGAAGCAAGTAAAAATCTTAGGACTGCTAACAAGGCTTATGAATTTTTGATTAAGAATGGCATGACACGTAGTGATGGGATTGTCGCTCTTGGTGGTGGCGTTGTTGGCGACCTAGCAGGATTTGTCGCTTCAACTTATATGCGTGGGATTCATTTTGTTCAGGTCCCAACTAGTCTAACTGCCCAGGTGGATTCATCTATTGGTGGTAAGACAGGTGTGAACACGCCTTTCGCTAAGAATATTGTGGGAACCTTTGCTCAACCTGATGGGGTCTTGATTGATCCTAATGTCCTTGAGACACTTGGTAAACGTGAATTGATTGAAGGTATGGGTGAGGTTGTCAAATACGGTTTGATTGATGATCCTGAGCTTTGGCACCTCCTTGAGAGCATTGATGGTTCAGTTCACAGTATTTTAGAAAACTCAGAAACTATCATTTACCGTTCATGTAATGTGAAGCGTAAAATTGTCGTTGAAGACGAGTTTGAAGGTGGGGTTCGTATGTACCTAAACTTTGGTCATACGATTGGGCACGCTGTTGAACAAACCGCTGGTTACGGTAAGGTCATGCATGGTGAAGCGGTGGCTATCGGAATGGTTCAGATTTCACGTGTGGCTGAGGAAAAAGGACTAATGCCTCAGGGTATCACTCGTCAAATTGCCGAGATGTGTGCCAAATTTGGTTTGCCAGTGGATTATGAGCCATGGCGTGTTGAGGAGCTCTATACTGCTCTCACACATGATAAAAAGGCTCGTGGTAATAGTATTAAGACTGTTATCGTTCCAGAAATCGGTAAGGCAGCTATCAATCAGATTCCTTTGGTTGAAATGAAAGAATACTTGGAGAAATAAATGAGATATTTAACAGCAGGTGAGTCTCACGGCCCACGTCTAACGGCAATTATCGAAGGTGTTCCAGCTGGTCTTCCCTTGACGGCTGAAGATATCAATGGTGATTTGAAACGCCGCCAAGGTGGTTATGGTCGTGGTGGCCGTATGAAAATTGAGTCTGATAAGGTTGAAATCACTTCTGGTGTTCGTCATGGGAAAACTACTGGGGCTCCAATTACCCTCCATGTCATCAATAAGGACCATCAAAAATGGTTGGATATCATGGCTGTGGAAGACATTGAGGACCGCTTGAAAACCAAACGTAAAATCACTCACCCACGTCCTGGCCATGCTGACTTGGTTGGTGGTATGAAATACCGTTTCGATGATTTACGTAATTCTTTGGAGCGTTCTAGTGCGCGTGAAACAACTATGCGTGTGGCGGTTGGTGCTGTCGCTAAACGTATCTTGGCTGAGCTTGATATTGAAATTGCCAACCATGTGGTGGTCTTTGGTGGTAAGGAAATTGATGTGCCTGAGAATTTGACGGTCGCTCAAATCAAGGAATTGGCTCAACAGTCAGAAATTTCAGTTGTTAACCAAGAGCGTGAGCAAGAAATTAAAGATTACATTGACCAAATCAAAAAAGAAGGTGATACCATTGGTGGTGTCGTTGAAACGGTCGTTGGGGGTGTCCCTGTGGGTCTTGGCTCTTATGCGCAATGGGATACAAAACTTGATGCCAAGATTGCCCAAGCAGTTGTTTCCATCAATGCCTTCAAGGGTGTCGAGTTTGGTCTTGGTTTCAAGGATGGCTACCTCAAGGGCTCTCAAGTAATGGATGAGATTCTCTGGAATGAAGAAGACGGCTATACGCGTCGTACCAACAATCTTGGTGGGTTTGAAGGTGGTATGACCAATGGCCAACCAATTGTAGTCCGTGGGGTTATGAAGCCAATTCCAACCCTCTACAAGCCATTGATGTCTGTGGACATCGAAACTCACGAGCCATATAAGGCAACTGTTGAACGTTCAGATCCTACGGCCTTACCGGCAGCGGGTGTCGTTATGGAATCGGTGGTTGCTACAGTCGTAGCCAATGAAATCTTGGAAAAATTCTCTTCTGATAATTTGGAAGAATTGAAAGAAGCGGTGGCACGTCACCGTGATTATGTGAAAAACTTTTAAGCAGCATCAATGAAAAGATGGGAGTAGTAATGAGTAAGAAAACGATTTATATCGCAGGCTTGGGTCTGATTGGAGGTTCTTTGGGTCTCGGAATTAAAAGAGATCATCCTGATTATGAGATTCTTGGATATAATCGCTCTGACTATTCTCGAAATATTGCGCTGGAGCGTGGGATTGTTGACCGAGCAACAAATGATTTCAAGGAGTTTGCTCCGTTGGCGGATGTGATTATCTTGGCTGTGCCTATCAAGCAAACAGTGTCCTACTTGAAAGAGCTGGCCAACTTGAACTTGAAAGATAATGTCATCATCACAGACGCCGGCTCAACCAAGCTTGATATTGTTGAGGCAGCTGAGCATTACCTAGCAGGAAAAAATGTTCAGTTTGTCGGTTCCCATCCTATGGCTGGTTCTCACAAATCAGGTGCCATTGCAGCCGATGTGACCCTTTTTGAGAATGCTTATTACATTTTCACACCGACACGTTTAACTAAAGAGACAACCATTCCTGAACTGAAGGGCATTTTGTCTGGGCTGAAGTCACGTTATGTTGAGATTGATGCAGCTGAACACGATCGTGTAACCAGTCAAATCAGTCATTTTCCACATCTCTTAGCCTCAGGTCTCATGGAACAGGCGGCTGATTATGCTCAGGGTCATGAGATGACCAATCATTTTGCGGCAGGGGGCTTCCGAGATATGACCCGTATTGCTGAGAGTGAACCTGGTATGTGGGCTTCCATTCTCATGACTAATGGGCCTGCCGTTTTGGAACGTATTGAAGATTTCAAAAAGCGTTTGGACCATGTGGCTGATTTGATTAAGGCTGAGGATGAGAATGCTATTTGGGAGTTCTTTGACAACGGTCGCAAGAAACGCAAAGAGATGGAAATCCACAAAAAGGGTGGCGTGGAAAGTGCCTTCGATATTTTTGTGGATGTGCCTGACCGTGAGGACGTTATCCTTAGCATTATGGAATTGTTGCGGGGAACATCTTTGGTTAACCTTCGTATCAATGAAGAAAATCGTGAAGATATTCACGGTATCCTTCAAATTACTTTTAAAAATGAAAAAGATCGCACGCATGCTAAGACTGTTATTGAAGCCAATACAGACTATCATGTGGTGATCGCCTAGGAGAATACAATGACAAATATTTATGATTTAGCAAATGAGTTGGAACGTGGCATTCGTGCCCTTCCTGAGTACAAAACTTTGGTAGAGAAAAAAGAAGCCATTGCAGCTGACGCTGAAGCTAGTGCGCTTTTCAAAGAGTTCACTGACTTCCAAGAGGATTTCTATGCCAAAATGCAAGCTGGCAAAATGCCAACGGCTGAAGAACAAGCAGCTGTTCAAGAACTCGGACAAAAAGTGGAAGCTAATGCCCTTTTGAAAGAATACTTGGCTGCACAACAAGGTTTGTCAGTTTATTTGAATGATATTGAAGGTATCATCTTCAAACCTTTGCAAGAATTGAATAGTTAATAAGTGAAGCTTTGTCGATTGACAGGGCTCTTTCTGCATTAAAGGAGGTAAATTATGGCTCGTAAAATTGGAATTATTGGAATGGGAAATGTTGGTGCTGCGGTAGCTCATGGAGCAATCGCTCAAGGATTGGCCGATAGTTATGTCTTTATTGATATCAATGATAAAAAGGCTGAAGCAGATGCTCAGGATTTTAAGGATGCCATGGCCAATCTGCCTAGCTATGCTAAGATTGTTGTCAATGATTATGCAGCCCTTGAAGATGCTGATGTGATTATTTCATCGCTTGGTAATATTCAGTTGCAGCATAATGCTGGTGAAGATCGTTTTGCTGAATTTCCATTTACCCGAGAAGCAGTCTATCAAGTTTCTCAAGAACTCAAAAAGTTGGATTTTAAAGGTGTCCTTGTGGTTATTTCAAATCCTGTTGATGCCGTATCAGCTCTTTACCAAAAATTCACTGGTTGGCCAAAGGAACGTGTTATTGGAACAGGAACGTTGCTTGATACGTCCCGTATGAAGGCAGCAGTGGCAGATGATCTTAATGTTAATCCTAAATCAGTTTCAGGCTATAATCTTGGAGAACACGGTAATTCTCAGTTCACAGCCTGGAGTCAGGTTAAGGTGAAAGGCCAAGATATTACAGCTTTAACAAGCCAAGAAGAACGTCAAGCACTATTTATGGCTTCCATGAAGGGTGGCCACAAGGTCTTTTATGGTAAGGGCTATACCTCTTATGGAATTGCCAGTGCAGCTCTTCGATTGGCGGCAATTGTCCTCTCAGATGGTTTAGAAGAAGTAGCAGTCTCTAGCTATCAGGAAGCTTACCAGACCTATCTTGGCTATCCTGTTATCCTAGGCCGTCAAGGGGTAGCAGCTCCTGTTCACTTGTCTTTGACAGCAGAGGAAAATCACCTTTTGGAAGAATCAGCTACTTTGATAAGGAATCGTGTTGAAGAGTCTTTTGCCTACCTAAATAATAAGTATTCTAATACAAACGAGTGAATATTTTGACAATTCAGTCTATGGCTAGGCCTTCAAATATGGTATAATGGAGTAACTATAAAAATTTTTAGGAGTAACCTATGAAACTAGAAACCAAGGTCCAAGGTCTTCATGGTAGCTTGCGCATACCTGGTGACAAGTCAATCAGTCACCGTTCGATTATGTTCGGAAGTCTTGCCAAAGGTGTGACTACTGTTCGTGATATTTTACGAGGTGAAGACGTTCTCTCAACCATGCAGGTCTTTCGTGATTTGGGTGTGACTATTGAAGATGACGGTGAAGTGGTACGTATTCACGGTGTTGGTTTTGACGGTCTCAAGGCTCCACAAAATAAATTGGATATGGGGAACTCTGGGACATCGATTCGTTTGATTTCAGGTGTGCTTGCCGGTCAAGATTTTGAGGTAGAGATGTTTGGAGATGATTCTCTTTCGAAACGTCCTATGGACCGTGTCACTATTCCTTTACGTCAGATGGGAGTAGAAGTATCAGGTCAAACGGATCGTGATTTGCCACCATTGAAAATGCACGGCAGCAAGTCCCTTAAACCCATTAATTACCAATTGCCAGTGGCCTCTGCTCAGGTTAAGTCTGCCCTTATTTTTGCAGCCCTTCAAGCTGATGGTGAATCTGTCATTATTGAAAAGGAAAAAACACGTAATCATACAGAAGATATGATTCAGCAGTTTGGTGGTCAGCTTCAGGTAGATGGTAAGGAGATCCGTATCTCTGGTGGCCAAAGCTTTACTGCTCAAGAAGTTGTGGTTCCAGGGGATATTTCTTCAGCGGCCTTTTGGTTGGTAGCTGGACTCGTGGTGCCTAACTCTAAGATTGTCTTGGAAAATGTTGGCATCAATGAAACTCGTACTGGTATTATCGATGTTATCAAAGATATGGGTGGTAAGATAACCCTTTCAGATATTGATCAGGTTGCTAAATCTGCGACCATTACTGTTGAAACTTCCGAACTTAAAGGAACTGAGATTGGCGGGGATATTATTCCACGTTTGATTGACGAACTTCCAATTATCACACTCTTGGCGACACAAGCCCAAGGCAAGACAGTGATTCGTGATGCTGAAGAACTCAAGGTCAAAGAAACAGACCGTATTCAGGTGGTCGCTGATGCCTTGAATGCTATGGGTGCTGATATTGTTCCAACCGAAGATGGGATGATTATTTCTGGTAAGACAGCTCTTCATGGGGCAGAGATAAATACATTTGGTGACCACCGTATCGGTATGATGACAGCCATTGCGGCTCTCTTGGTACAAGATGGCGAAGTTGACTTGCAACGTGCAGAAGCCATCAATACTAGCTACCCAAGCTTCTTTAGTGATTTGGAAGGATTGATTCATGGCTAAGGTTCTATTGGGCTTTATGGGGGTTGGAAAGAGTTCTGTCGCTCCTTACTTGGATGGCCGTTTTGTAGATATGGATCAGGTCATCGAAGAAAAAATCGGTATGTCCATTGCTGATTTTTTTGCCAAGGAAGGTGAAGCAGCTTTTCGTCAGATTGAGTCTGAGACTTTGGAAGACCTCTTGCAAGAGGGAGATGATGTCATCATTTCTACTGGAGGTGGTGTCGTTGTGACCGAGCAAAATCGTCAACTCTTGGCGAAGAATCGTAAGCATAACGTTTGGCTCCATGCTTCTTTCGATGTGGTCTATGATCGCATTAAAAAGGATACTAAAAATCAACGCCCCCTCTTTCTCAACCATTCTAAAGAGGAGTTCAAAGCCATTTACGATGGTCGCATGGCCCTCTATCAAGGTTTAGCAGACTTGGTTGTCACAGTCGATAACCGTACACCAGAAGAAGTATCAAGGTTTATCAAATGTATGTAGGTTATTTGGGCCCGATCGGGTCGTTTACGCATAATGCAGCCCTAAAAGCTTTTCCTAAGGCAGACTTGGTTTCACTGGGAACCATTACTGAAGTTATCAAGTCTTATGAAGAAGGACGTGTGGATTATGCGGTTATTCCGGTAGAAAATTCTATCGAGGGCTCTGTACATGAGAGTTTAGACTATCTTTTTCACCAGGCAGATATTCGTGCTGTGGCAGAGATTGTTCAGCCTATCAAGCAACAGTTGATGGCGGTTAAGGACCATGCACAGATTGAGAAAATCTTTTCACACCCTCAGGCAATTGCTCAAGGGAAAAAGTACATTAAACAGCACTTTCCCAAGGCTAAGATTGAAACAACAGCCAGTACAGCCTTTGCCGCTCGCTTTGTCGCTGAAAATCCTGATCAACCTTATGCAGCCATCGCACCTAGTGCTGCTGCTGAGGAATATGGTCTTGAAATTTTAGCCAAGGATATCCAAGAAATTGAGAAGAATTATACCCGTTTTTGGGTGCTTGGAAACTCTGTTCCTGAGATTCCTCTTCATCAGATTGATTGTAAATTAACGCTGGCCTTGACCTTGCCTGACAATATGCCGGGTGCGCTTTATAAAGCCCTGTCTACCTTTGCCTGGCAAGGCATTGACTTGACTAAGATTGAAAGTCGTCCTTTGAAGACTGTGCTTGGCGAATATTTCTTTATCATTGATTGTGATTATACACAGGAGAAGTTGGCTCAGTTTGCTCTTGAAGAGTTAACTGCAGTTGGAATTGGATATAAAATCTTGGGTGCTTACCAGGTATATGAAATTTAAAGGGAAATCTTATGACCAAATCTAACAATGGGCCGTTTACGCATCATGAACGGTTACGTTACAGCTATCTTTTAAAAAATCTTGCTTACCTCAATGGGCAGCAGGCTTCGGAATTCAATTATCTGCAAAGTAAGTTGGATGCTTATGAAGCGGAGCGCTCCTATGGAAGGTATCAGGATCAAAGAGAGGATGACTATCAAGCCGCTTGGCGACAGCCTTATGACAATCGTCGGGAAAGCTATCAGGAGCCTGATTATGAGAATGTTCATCAGCTGACAGACGAAGGACTCCCCATTTATCGAGAGGAGGCCCCTCAAAGCAGACCTGAGCGAAAAAAAGTTCCTAAAAAACGACGTCCTATCTCAAAAACTGCTTCTAAACCAAGCCCTCAACCAGCTAAGAAGAAGCGACCAAAGAAAAAGCGAAGACTCAAGAAAGTCGTTAAGCTAGTGCTTAGTTGCTTAAGTCTTGGTGTTGTCTTTTTGGTACTGGCTATGGCCTATCAATTTTACAAGGGGACAGACCTATCTGCGGCCGGAAATAACGGTAAATCTTACCAGCCTGCCTTAGTTGAGACCTTTAACGGCAAGGATACTAGAGATGGGGTTAATATCCTTATCCTTGGTTCGGACCAACGTGTGAGTCAGGAATCTACAGATGCTAGAACGGACTCCATCATGGTCATCAATGTGGGCAATAAGGAAGGTAAAATCAAGATAGTCAGCTTTATGCGTGATACCTTGGTTAATATCAAAGGCGCTTCAGAATCAGAGTATTCTCAAGACTTGAAACTCAATTCAGCCTTCAATATTGGTGAGCAAAATAACCATCAAGGGGCAGAACTCATGCGTGAGACGCTCAAGCGGAATTTTGACATAGATATTAAGTATTACGCTATGGTTGACTTTGAGACCTTTGCGACGGGGATTGATACCTTATTTCCGAATGGTGTGGAAATCAATGCTAAATTTTCCACTGTTGATGGTAAAAAAGTGTCCTCAGTCAAAGTTCCAGATGATTTGAGAATGGACAAGAATGGTCATGTTCCAAATCAAACCATCAAAATTGGTGAACAAAATATGGATGGGCGCACCCTTCTGAACTATGCCCGTTTTCGTAAGGATGATGAAGGGGATTATGGCCGTACCAAGCGTCAACAACAAGTCATTCAAGCTATGATGAAGCAAGTTAAAAATCCGCTTAGTCTTTTCAAGGGACCTGAGGCTTTAGGGAAGGTTTACTCTCTGACCTCAACCAATATGAGCATGACAGAAATGTTGGATTTGGGTCTTTCAAATGCCGGTAGTTTCAAAAATGGTATCAGTTCTCAAACCATTCCATCAGATGGTGATTGGGTAGATAACTATGACCTCTACGGCGGTCAAGGTATTGAAATTGATTTTGACAGTTACCAGGCTAAGTTAAAGAAATTAGGATTTAGATAAGAAAAAAACAAGCTTGTTCAGTGTGAACAGGCTTGTTTTTAGTGTGCGTCCGCTATAAGAGCATGATACAAAAGCTTCAGAAAATGATAGAGCAAATATACCATAATGGCAAGAACTGGTAAGAGCTCGGCTAGATAAATCAGATGGGTCATCGGATTCATGAGCTTAAGGCTAGTGGTAGCTGCCTTGAAAGCATTGGCGCTGTTAACCAAGGGGAAGCTAAAAGCTGCAAAGAGTGGGATAAAACCTTTTTTGACAAGCTTGGCAAAGAGTCCCAAGGCGAAGAAAAAGAAAACTTGGGAGAAGACAAGCAGGCCGACTAAGAGGATAGTTTCAGGTCTTTGACCACTCTTAATTGAGCTCGTAATGAGAAGGGCCAGAGGTGCTGCTAAAATGGCAAGTATAGGCTGATATAGTTTAGGAATGGCTATCTGTTTCATTCTCCATAAAATAAGTGGAAAGAGGACCAGAGTCGTCAGTCCCGTTAGCCCTAGTATAAGCCCCTTGATACTGTTCGGAATAGCATCTGGGACGGTTACAAGACTAATCGCAGGGCCTACATAAACCACGAACCAGCTTGGATAGACTTGATCTAAGGCTAGAGGGCGGAGAAAACGCAGACTGAAAAAGATGATATAGGCAATATATAGTCCAAGGAGCCCAATCCAAGCCACACTTAAGCCAAGTTGATCCAGCGGAAGACGACTGACAAAGAGAAAGGCAGCCATAAAGAAGCTAGGGAAGGCCGAAGCTATGACTGGATTGTGCAAATCTTCTTGAGTTTGTCTATAGCCGATGATTAGGCGTCCTAGCACTAGGAAAAAGCCAAAAACGGCTACAAGCCAAATACCCTGAGCAATCAGGGTAAGTTGACTTATTTGATTGGATAAACTAAAGAGGGCAAGTACCAGACTAGATAGGGCCAAGGGAATTTTATTGAGAAATACCTTCATTGGTCCACAGTCTTTCTAGCTAGCTGCAAGAATGTGACGAAGCTGTACCGCACTCGGAGATACAATTGGAAGGAAGACGCCTTCATTCCAACGACGGATAAAGCTTGACTCAGATTCTTTCAAATAGCCACGACCACCACTAGCCTGAAGTTCGAGGAGCAGGCTGCTGGCTACGACATCGACAATATCGATACGCAATTGGAAAAGTTCACGTGGTCTTTCGATAAAGTAGTTAGCATCATTAAGCCCTTTAAAGAGTTGGTCTTGAATAGCTAGAAGGTTGTCACGTGTTGCTTCAAATTCGCCACGGAGAACACTGCGGTTACTGTTTAGACTAGCTTCAACCTCATCAAGAGAACGTTGCGCCAAACCAAAGGCGAGACCGAATTGGAAGCCAAGGAAGTTTGGACGTGTTTTGGCAATGTAGTCAGTACCATTTTTTGAAAGGACCCAATTAGGATCGAGTTTAACATGATCGAAAGTAAGAGAAGCAGTGTTAGCCCCTTGAAGGGAAACAAATTCCAAATCTTCAGAACGGCTAAGACCTTCAGCTTCAGATGGAATAGTAATAATCCAAGGTTGGCTACCGTCCTTAAAGTCAGCTGCAAAGAGAGCAGCGAATTTATCTGAACGAAGATTAGTCACCCAAGGTAAACGACCATCGAGGTAATAGTCATCACCTTCTTGACTGAGGGTCACATTCAATTCTTCAATATCAGACAAGAATTTGACAGCATTTGACAAGCCAGTTCCACCAGCACGCTCACCCGTATACAATTCTTTCAACCAGGTTTCACGAGGGTAAGCATTGTCACTAGCCAAGATATAGTCGATGAAGGTACGGTGCCCCCAAGAAATGAAAGAAGCTGTCAAAGAATGTTGTGCCAATTCATTAAGCACATCAACAACTTGAGTAGGTCCACCACCTAGGCCATCAAACTCAGCAGGTACGCCGATTTTAAAGACATCGTTTTCAGCGATTTTTTCAAGAAGCTGGTCCGCAATTGGTCCAGACTCTTGGTCGATATGGTCAGCGTTGGTGTCCAACCAAGTAATGAATTCTTTTGAAAAATGTGACATAGGCTTAGATCCTCCTCTAGTTTATCTTTATCAGTTTATCTTTGCATTAAGCGAATTCTTGAAGTTCAGGGTTAATCGGTGTTTGTGCGAGATTGTTAGCGTAGTTACACAAGCTAGCAAGGCTGACACCCAAGATAACGTCAAGGGCATTTTGTGCAGTGTAGCCAGCTTCCAAGAAGTCATTGTAGGCTTCGTCACCAACAGCACCTTTGGTATTAATCACGGCAATAGTGAATTTAGCGAGGGTATCAAGTTTTGGATCGTCTTCGATTGGTGTACGGTTACGAAGGGCTTCCAAAAGTTGAGGTGTCATTTGGATTTGCTTGATTGAAAAGGCTGTATGACCTGCCACACAGAAGGCACAGCCATTAGTAACAGCAGCTGTAATTTGAACAACCTCACGTTCAGTTGGTGTCAATGAGTTGCGACGGTTGATTTCACCGACAGTACGGTAAGTTTCAAGCGCAGTTGGCGCATTAGCAAGGAGACCAATCAAGTTTGGAATGAATCCCCCATTAGCATCTTTGACTGTTTGAAGGACGTCTTTAACTTCTTCTGGTGCAGTTTCGATTGTATGAATGGTAATATCTGGCATGATTATTCTCCTTTATATAGAAACGACAGCCAGCCCAGTGGCTGAGTCGTGTATTTTTTTGTCATGTATCTATGATAGCACTGTTTGACTTTTCTGAAAAATCTATATTATTTATAGCTAGCCATAAATTTAATTTATATGTGCTATAATGGAGGGTAGCAAGTGGCTTTTTAGGCAACTCTAAAGCCCTATAAGAGTAAAGAAAGTTGAATTATGTTAAATAAAAACGATATTGTAGAAGTTGAAATTGTCGATTTGACACATGAAGGAGCAGGCGTTGCCAAGGTCGACGGCTTTGTCTTTTTCGTGGATAATGCCCTTCCAGGTGAAGTCATCAAGATGCGCGTGCTTAAGCTCAAGAAAAATATCGGCTTTGGTAAGGTTGAGGAGTATGTGACCCTTTCACCAAACCGCAATCAGGACATTGATGCAACTTATCTGCGTTCAGGGATTGCTGATTTTGGGCATATGACTTACGAGGAGCAGCTTAAGTTCAAGCGTAAACAAGTTGTGGACAACCTTTATAAGACAGCCGGGATCTCAGACGTAGAGGTCGCTGAAACATTGGGAATGGAGACGCCTTACGCCTACCGTAATAAGGCGCAAGTGCCCGTTCGCCGTGTTAAAGGTCAGCTTGAAACAGGTTTCTATCGCAAGAATTCTCACGACTTAATTCCAATTGAAGATTTCCTCATCCAAGACAAGGAAATTGATAAACTCATTGTCTTTGTCCGTGACCTTCTCCGTCGCTATGACCTTAAACCTTATGATGAGAAGGAGCAGACAGGGTTGATTCGTCACTTGGTGGTTCGTCGTGGCCATTATTCAGGTCAGATGATGTTGGTCTTTGTAACGACTAGACCAAAAATTTTCCGTATTGATCAAATCATTGCTAAAATTACAGAAACCTTCCCAAATGTCGTTTCTATCATCCAAAACATCAACGACAAGAACACTAACGCCATCTTTGGTAAGGAATTTCGTACCCTTTATGGTCAAGACACCATTACAGATAGTATGTTGGGTAATGACTATGAGATATCTGCCCAGTCTTTCTATCAAGTTAACACCGAGATGGCTGAAAAACTCTATCAAACAGCCATTGACTTCTCAGACTTAAACAGCGACAGCATTGTTATTGATGCCTATTCAGGTATCGGGACAATTGGTTTGTCATTCGCCAAACAGGTCAAGGAAATCTATGGCGTTGAAGTCATCGAAACAGCCGTCGAAGATGCCAAGAAAAATGCAGAACGCAACGGCATTACTAACGCCCACTATATGGCTGACTCAGCCGAAAATGCTATGGCCAAGTGGAGCAAGGATGGTATCAAACCAGATGTTATCATTGTGGATCCACCACGCAAGGGCTTGACAGAAAGCTTCATCAAAGCCAGCGTCGCCATGCAACCTGAGAAGATTACCTATGTCTCATGTAACCCAGCAACCATGGCGCGTGATATCAAACTCTATCAAGAATTGGGCTATGAATTGAAGAAAGTACAGCCGGTGGATTTGTTTCCTCAAACGCACCACGTGGAGTGTGTAGCTTTGCTCGTAAAAGCCTAGAACCTTTGAACGAAAGGGATAATGAAAAGCCTTGATTGCAAGGCTTTTTGCTTTATGGTGGGGAAGTATTAGAGTAAGTAATTTTTGGAGTGAGTGGAAGTGATAGTTAGGAATTCTCAAATTCTATTTCCATTTACACTGTGGGTACGTTTTTATTTCCATTGACAAGGAGTTTGAGGGAATAGAAACGTACCCACCTATATGAAAAAATCACGAAAGGTTTGATCTATGGAAATCAGTAGAAATTAGGTGATACAATAACACGTTATAAAAACCTTGAAATCAGTATGTTTCAAGGTTTTAAGTACTCTTACGGATAGCATTGGGAACATCTAACTTTCTTGAGGAGTAAAGTTTGTTTCTCAATATAGTAATCGTTAAATTGTGTCGAAGCGTTATATGATATGATAATTCCAAATAGTCCTTTGGGCTTTTTATGGCATTGTGATATTCTCTAAGAACACGAGATTGCTTCAATAATTTACAAAGTTATGGGGATTTCTCATAGCTTTTTTACTTTCTTCCTTGACAATTGAGCGAGTGTTCAACTATAATGATAATAGTTGAGTGGTTGTTCAACTGAATCATCGATTATTGAGGTATGAGATGTAATTTTTCTTCTCTATCACCAGTAATGCAAGCTTTATTAGCTGGCTTATTCAACTGGTTTTGTACCCTTATCGGTGCTAGTTTGGTCTTTTTTGTCAAAACCATTCATCAAAAATTCATGGATATGATGATGGGCTTGGCAGCGGGCATTATGACGGCAGCGGCAGTCTGGCCTTTGCTTGTCCCTTCTTTGGACTATAGCCAGTCAATAGCTACGAACAGATTTTACTGGTTGACGACGGCTGTTGGTTCTATTGTCGGGGGCTTATTTATCCGCTTTATTAATTATTTGGTTCCCGACCTACATTTGAATCATCAGATGAGTGATAAGGAAGGGATTTTGAATCCCAAAAGACCCTTATCAAAGACCATGCTGCTTTATCTGGCGGTAGTGTTTCATAATATACCAGAGGGCTTAGCAGTTGGTGTGGCATTTGCTAGTGTGGCAAATCTCGCAACTAGACTTTCCTTTACGTGAATGAGTGCCCTTGGATTGGCCTTGGGAATTGCCATCCAAAATATTCGAGAAGGCTCTGCCTTGTCCTTGCCACTACGGGTAGAAGGGCGAAGTAGGAAATCAGCTTTCTACTATGGCGCCATGTCAGCGATTGTTGAGTCGATTGCAGCTGTTTTAGGGGCCTATGCTGTTATGTCTATGACCCAGCTACTACCTTATGCTCTCTTATTTGCGGCGGGAGCCATGATTTATGTTGCAGTGGAAGAACTTGTGCCAGGTGCTCAAGAGCACAAGAATACCGATATTGCGACAGGTGGGGTTATGGCCGGATTTCTAATCATGATGTTACTTGATACAACTTTAGTATAGGAGGAATAGAAAATATGTCACAGTGTTTAACAGCTTGTAATCCAGATTTAATTCAAGGGGTCCATGAGACGGAGTTTGATACCGTTACATTGCTAAATATGTCCAATTTTTTTAAGGCGATTTCTGACCCAACTCGTTTGCGGATTTTACAAGCAGTACGGCAAAATCCAATTTGTGTCGGAGACTTAGCGATTGCGTTACAGATGACCAAGTCTGCTATTTCTCACCAACTACGCTATCTGCGGGACTGCCAATTGGTCAAGGGGGAGAAAAAAGGAAGGATGACCTATTATGAACTTGCGGACGATCATGTCGCAGCAGTCTTGTCTTTGACACTGAAACATTTGAAAGAGGAAAAACATGAAGAAAGAGTATGAACTTCGAGGAATTGACTGTGGCAATTGTGCTGCTAAGATTGAACGTGCTGTCAATCAATTGGAGCAGGTAGAATCTGCCACTGTCAATCTGATAGCTCAAAAGCTGATTTTGGAAACAAAAAGCGAAGATGGGATAGATAAGGAAATTATTGACTTGGTGGATGCTATTGAACCTGGAATCGAAGTTATCAGTGAGAAAAAGGAAGAGGCACTTCCAGAAAAACGAGATTGGGCGAAAGAGCTGCTACTTGCTGTTATGATTCTATTTGCCTTCGGCTTTTTCCTGCCAGAGGAGTATTTCTGGATTCGTCTGGTCTATTATCTGACCCTATATATCATTATCGGCCATAAGGTTCTTATCAAGATGGTTCAAAATATTCAACGTGGTAATCTTTTTGATGAAAACTTTTTGATGAGTATCGCGACCTTAGGAGCCTTTCTCTTGGGAGAATTTCCAGAGGCAGTAGCCGTCATGCTTTTTTATCAGATTGGGGAGTATTTCCAAGATAAGGCCACCTCTCAATCTCGTCAGTCCATTGCACGATTGATGGATATTCGGTCGGATAAGGCTTGGAGACTAGAGGGGGGAGAAACCGTTCAAGTAGACCCTGAAACAGTAAGGGTTGCGGACCATATTTTAGTTAAGCCTGGGGAGAAGGTGCCCCTAGATGGTCTGGTCAGAGAAGGTCGTTCTATTCTGGATACGTCAGCCTTGACAGGAGAATCACTGCCTAGGGAAATTGGCGTTGGTGAGGACATTACAAGTGGTGTGATCAATTTGACTAGTCCATTGGTAATTGAAGTGAGTAAGACTTTTTCGCAATCAACGGTCAACAAAATTTTGGAATTAGTTGAAAATGCAAGCAATAAAAAAGCGGAGACGGAACGGATGATCACACGTTTTTCGCGTGTGTATACACCAGTGGTTGTCGGAATCGCTTTTCTGCTTGCAAGCCTGCCTCCCTTGCTTGGTTTAGGGGAGTGGTCGACTTGGCTTTATCGGGCACTTACCTTTTTAGTCATTTCTTGCCCTTGTGCTCTTGCGGTTTCGGTACCAATGAGTTTCTTTGGCGGGCTAGGGGGAGCATCTAAATTAGGTGTCTTAGTGAAAGGTGGGAATTATTTAGAGGCTCTTGCCAAGTTGGATACGGTCGTATTTGATAAGACGGGGACAATTACAAAAGGTATCTTTGCGGTGGATACCGTTGTCAACGCAGAAGGTGTCGAGGATGATATTCTGTACCTCGCTGCCCATCTGGAAAGCTATTCCAATCATCCAATCGCAAACTCTATTCGAACAGCCTATGGACAGGAAGTGGACGAGAATAGGGTGAGTCAGATTACCGAGCTACCAGGGCAGGGCATGTCCGGTAGGGTAGATGGCAGACAGCTCTATCTTGGGAATGCTAGATTAATGGAAGTTCAAGGGATTGCTTATCCAGCTATTGACAGCACAGGAACAGTTCTCTATTTGGCAGAGGACAGTCATTTTCTAGGCTATTTCCTTATCACAGACCAAGTGAAGGAGACGAGCATCGAGGCCTTGAAGGATTTACAGGCAGTCGGAATTAAAAAGACGGTTCTCCTTTCAGGCGATCGTCAGGCAGTGGTTGATGAATTTGCACAGCAATTTGCCTTTAATGATGCATTTGGAGATTGCTTGCCTCAGGATAAGGTGAGTACATTTGAGGAAATTCTGACTCAGTCTCAGCAGGCTGTTGCCTTTGTTGGAGATGGAGTGAATGATGCACCGGTTCTTGCTAGGGCAGATGTTGGTATTGCTATGGGAGGGCTAGGTTCGGACGCAGCCATTGAATCAGCAGATGTTGTACTGATGGATGATGACCTTGAAAAACTTCCTCAAGTCATTCGACTGGCTAAAAAGACAGTCAGAATAGCTCGGCAAAACATGACCTTGGCTATTGTAGTTAAACTAATTTTCTTGGTTCTAAGTGGATTGGGAATTTCTAATATGTGGGAGGCAATCTTTGCAGATGTTGGTGTAACGCTACTGGCAGTATGGAATGCATTGAGGACCTTGAGGATAGATACCTCCACTTTGTCAAAGTAAGTGAACAAACAGAGCGATATACAAGTTTTTGTATAATCGCTTTTTTAAACTATGATATGGGCTTTAACGATTTTAACCTAAATCTAGTAACCGTTGAACGTGCATCAATAGAACACACTATGACCATCAACAAGAACTACGTTACTTTCATTAAGGGTATTTTCTGGTAAATTTCAAAAATAAAACCTTGATTTTGCGCCATTTTTTTTTTTCCTTCCCGAAGGCGCGGGAGTACACCCCTTTTGTTAAGGATTTATCCCTTTTTAAATAAAAATAATACAAGTAGGACACTTCTAAAAGTGATCTACTTTTTTTAAATATTTTCATTCTAAAGTTTAATTTTAAACAACAACTCTATCACTTTCGTTATATAATATAGATGTTGACTAACTCCACATGTTGAGGCGGTAAGTTTGCTAGTCAAGGAGTAAAACGACGAAGATTAGCATTTACTTCCGCCCATGCGATAGCTGTCCGTGATTGACAAGTGCTAGCACGCAGACAGAACGGAGATAGCGAACCGCTGAGTGTGTCGCTCTGCTCGTAAAAGCTTAGAAACCTTTGAACGAAAGGGATAATGAAAGCCTTGATTGCAAGGCTTTTTGCTTTATGGTGGGTAAGTATCAGAGTGAGAAAATTTTTGGAATGAGTAGAAGTGATAGCTAGAAATTATCAGTTTCTATTTCCATTTACCCTGTGGGTACGTGTTTGTTTCCATTGACAAGGAGTTTGTGGGAATAGAAATGTACCCACCTTGTTTGAATCAAGTGAAGTGTAGTTGAAGGAAATCTGTTGAAAGCAATACTTCATTTTACCGAATAAGTAATAATTTAGGCAACTTCAAATCGATTAAAAAAAACTATTTTAAAGGTTAAGAGTAGACAAAAATTGTCCACTCTTTTTTGCAAACTCAATTTATCAATAAATGAAATGAGGGAATGTAAAATGAAATATTTTGAGGTTGAGTTAGAAAATCCTGATGAATTTTTAAAACTACAAACAGAAGATTTTGTGAAAGCTAATCGCTTGCTACTAAGGAAGATAATCCAGAGCGTTACAGTCTATGAAGAAAACTTCGTCATATCCTTTAAATCTGGCATCGAATTGGAAGTATGAGTCTCATTCCATAACTTTTATATTGAACATATCATCTTGTTGTGTTATACTATAAATTGATATAAACAAAGATGTAGGAGGAACCGAAACTATGACAGCCTCAATGCGTTTAAGATAAGCTGGCAATAAAAAAAGCAGAATCTATACCCGATGATAGGCTTTTTTGTTGTGCTTATTTATACGATATTGAGCATTCATTAGTTACGGTGAGGATATTGGTTATTTAACTATACCTTTATTTAACTATGTCTTTAATATGAATGTTTCCAAATTGTATGTATGCAGACCAAAAGCCACATTGTGGGGTTTGGCCTGCATTTTTTATTGCCTAGAATGCTATTCAAAATAGAAATTCAAGCAAAATAATATGCAGGAGATAATATAAATGGAAAAATACAACAATTGGAAACGAAAATTTTATGCAATATGGGCAGGGCAAGCAGTATCATTAATCACTAGTGCCATCCTGCAAATGGCGATTATTTTTTACCTTACAGAAAAAACAGGATCTGCGATGGTCTTGTCTATGGCTTCATTAGTAGGTTTTTTACCCTATGCGATTTTGGGACCTGCCATTGGTGTGCTAGTGGATCGTCATGATAGGAAGAAGATAATGATTGGTGCCGATTTAATTATCGCAGCAGCTGGTGCAGTGCTTGCTATTGTTGCATTCTGTATGGAGCTACCTGTCTGGATGATTATGATAGTATTGTTTATCCGTAGCATTGGAACAGCTTTTCATACCCCAGCACTCAATGCGGTTACACCACTTTTAGTACCAGAAGAACAGCTAACGAAATGCGCAGGCTATAGTCAGTCTTTGCAGTCTATAAGCTATATTGTTAGTCCGGCAGTTGCAGCACTCTTATACTCCGTTTGGGATTTAAATGCTATTATTGCCATCGACGTATTGGGTGCTGTGATTGCATCTATTACGGTAGCAATTGTACGTATACCTAAGCTGGGTAATCAAGTGCAAAGTTTAGAACCAAATTTCATAAGGGAGATGAAAGAAGGAGTTGTGGTTCTGAGACAAAACAAAGGATTGTTTGCCTTATTACTCTTAGGAACACTATATACTTTTGTTTATATGCCAATCAATGCACTATTTCCTTTAATAAGCATGGAACACTTTAATGGAACGCCTGTGCATATTTCTATTACGGAAATTTCCTTTGCATTTGGGATGCTAGCAGGAGGCTTATTATTAGGAAGATTAGGGGGCTTCGAAAAGCATGTATTACTAATAACAAGTTCATTTTTTATAATGGGGACCAGTTTAGCCGTTTCGGGAATACTTCCTCCAAATGGATTTGTAATATTCGTAGTTTGCTGTGCAATAATGGGGCTTTCGGTGCCATTTTATAGCGGTGTGCAAACAGCTCTTTTTCAGGAGAAAATTAAGCCTGAATATTTAGGACGTGTATTTTCTTTAACTGGAAGTATCATGTCTCTTGCTATGCCAATTGGATTAATTCTTTCTGCACTCTTTGCTGATAGAATCGGTGTAAATCATTGGTTTTTACTATCAGGTACTTTAATTATTTGCATTGCAATAGTTTGCCCAATGATAAATGAGATTAGAAAATTAGATTTAAAATAAACAATATTGGAGGGATATTTATGTATCTTATTTTCATGTAATTCTTCCTGCTAAAATCGCAGGGTTTTTCCTGCGTACAAGCAAATGAAAGCATGCGATTATAGACAGGAGGAAATGTTATGGAATTAATATTAAAAGCAAAAGACATTAGTGTGGAATTCAAAGGACACGATGTTTTAGATATAAATGAATTAGAAGTATATGATTATGACCGTATTGGTTTAGTAGGAGCAAATGGTGCAGGAAAAAGCACTTTATTCAAGGTACTTTTAGGAGAATTAATTCCCCCAGGATGTAAAATGAATCATCTGGGTGAACTTGCCTATATTCCCCAGTTGGACGAAGTAACTCTGCAGGAGGAAAAAGATTTTGCGCTTGTAGGCAAGCTAGGTGTTGAGCAATTAAATATACAGACCATGAGCGGTGGTGAAGAAACAAGGCTTAAAATAGCACAGGCCTTATCGGCACAGGTTCATGGTATTTTAGCGGATGAACCTACGAGCCATTTAGACCGTGAAGGAATTGATTTTCTAATAGGACAGCTAAAATATTTTACAGGTGCACTGTTAGTTATTAGCCATGACCGCTATTTTCTTGATGAAATAGTAGATAAAATATGGGAACTGAAAGATGGCAAAATCACTGAGTATTGGGGAAACTATTCTGATTATCTTCGTCAGAAAGAGGAAGAACGTAAGAGACAAGCTGCAGAATACGAACAATTTATTGCGGAACGTGCTCGATTGGAAAGGGCTGCGGAGGAAAAGCGAAAACAGGCTCGTAAAATAGAACAGAAGGCAAAAGGTTCTTCAAAGAAAAAAAGTACTGAAGGCGGAGGGCGTTTAGCTCATCAAAAATCAATAGGAAGTAAGGAAAAAAAGATGCATAATGCCGCTAAATCCCTAGAGAACAGGATTGCGGCATTAGGAAAAGTAGAAGCTCCGGAAGGCATTCGCAGAATTCGTTTCAGGCAAAGTAAAGCATTGGAGCTCCATAATCCATACCCTATAGTCGGTGCGGAAATTAATAAAGTATTTGGGGATAAGGCACTGTTTGAAAATGCATCTTTTCAAATTCCGCTAGGAGCAAAAGTGGCATTAACGGGTGGTAATGGAACCGGAAAAACAACTTTAATCCAAATGATCTTAAACCATGAAGAAGGAATTTCTATTTCACCTAAGGCAAAAATAGGTTACTTTGCACAGAATGGTTACAAGTACAACAGTAATCAGAATGTTATGGAGTTTATGCAGAAGGATTGTGATTACAATATATCAGAAATTCGTTCTGTGCTAGCATCTATGGGGTTCAAACAGAACGATATTGGAAAAAGCTTATCTGTTTTAAGCGGTGGAGAAATTATAAAATTGTTGCTTGCTAAAATGCTCATGGGTAGATATAACATCCTAATAATGGATGAACCCAGTAACTTCCTTGACATACCAAGTTTAGAGGCTTTGGAAATACTAATGAAGGAGTACACCGGAACTATCGTGTTTATCACCCACGATAAACGATTACTCGAAAATGTAGCTGATGTAGTTTATGAAATTAGAGATAAGAAAATTAAGCTGAAACATTAAATTTTAGGTAGTCGCTGGTCAGTATAGTCTGTTCTGGCTGGCGACTCCATTGTTAAAGAGTATAAAGACTTGAGATTTTATGAAGATTAAAAATAGGAACAGTAAATCGAACTGCTCCTATTTTTCTGCTAAATATGTTGTAGTTTTCTTATATGTATAATGATAGATTAGTGGATTCTCTTCTAAGGTTCTTACTTCAAATATGAAGAAGTGATCGCGGTTATCTCTGGACTTTTCCTTATTGAGGACAAAGTAATTCTTACGTGAAGTCGCCATTGTTTTGAGGATATCATCGGTCAGGAAGGTCAATGGAATATTCATGTTGGAGTAGCGGTAGAAGTCACGTTCAAAATCTTGGTAGCTCTCGCTGTAATAGTCCATTTGCAGGTGATTACGCTGAAATTCAAGCTGATTCATAGAGCACCTCCTCTACAAGTTCAATACTAACAATGTCTTTCAATTTCAAATTAATGTGACCTGTTGTAGTTTTTATCAAAATGAAATCTTTGGTCAGACTTGGTATTGTTCCAGTATAGGAAACTTGATTGTTTTTTTTAACAACATGAATGCGCGTGTTCAGTTGCCCAGCATACACCTGACTGAGGAGTAATAATTTCTTCTCCAGTGACAAATCTGACATATACGTTACTTTGTTTGCATCGTCAGTGAGTGCTGATGTATGCTCAGATAGGAAAAAGCCCATCCATTTTTGCATCTTAGTATCCTGGTACTCTCTTGCTGACTGAAATGGCAAGTATGAACGATCAATCATATCAAATCCTTTCTATGCAGAGGCAAGGGTATTTTTATCAAATTGAATCGTAAAACCTTGAATTCCCCCACCTGTGTAACATTCTTTAAAGCGATTGATTACCTCAGTATAGATTATCACAGATGAGCTTGTTGGCTTAATGCTAAATGTAAATTCCAATGGTAATCGGTTTTCAGATTTAGCATGTACTAGTCGTATCGATATTTCAGTTGTTTTGAGTTTTCTCTGACGAAGTTTTGAAGTTGCTGTTTCAACGATTCCATGTAAAAATCTTTCAAGCATTTCAATATCATTACATCCTTTGCTACGGATTTCTGAAAATTGTACTGTATTTTTTTCTTGTTTCATTTTAATCCCTCCAATCCACCCGCGGAATGACCACCGATAAGTTTACTGCGTTCAATATTTCTGGAACCTTCAGTTAGGACGGTTCCTTTTTGTATGGCTAAAAAACCAAACTGTTCTCTGACAACATCAATAGCTGTCTGAAGTCTATTATCTTTTTCAATTTGTTCTACATCATCAAAGAGTGATAGTAGAGTATAGCTTTCATCTACGAAGCCACTATAAGATACACCAATTTGTCTCACTGCACCAGAGGTGTATTTTTTCGGAATAATACAAGTACATGACTCACCATTGTTTTGGGGAGATTTGCGGGTTCAATTTTATTCTGAGCATTTATAGATTTTTTCATCTCAGTCCTAGAATAGCCAATATGAATAGAAACGACAGTAGTCAATACTAGGGCTACTGTTCCGTTCCACAGTATCATTTAAAAATCATTTTCACACCCTTTCGTCTATTAGTATAGAAGAAAGCTCTCAGCACATGTTGAGGCGGTATCACTGCTTGTACGAGCTGATTAAACATGGGTGTAGCTAGTGAAAGTTCTACAGTAAGGAGTTTAAACATGAAATTCCATGAATTTGGTGATAAGAATTTGCCTCCTATTTTACTGATACATGGTGGTGGAAGTTCTTGGTGGAATTATCTTCGTCAAGCACGAATCTTGTCAGAAGAATATCGTATTATTCTACCCACTTTGAATGGCCACGGCGAGGAATATCAACTTGATTATGTTTCTACTGAAGATTCTGCTTTGGAGATTCTAGACTATATCAAAGCAAACTATGGTGGGAAATTGTTTGCAATCGGTGGTGTTTCACTTGGTGGTCAAATTGCCATGGAGCTTTTGTCTTTAGACAGTGAAATTGCTGAGAAGGCCATCATAGACGGAAGCCTCTGTATTCCTCAACCAAGGTTAGCTAAAATCAGCATCTTTCTAGTGTCTCTATTTGGTAAATTGATGTTCAATAAATTCTCTTGTAAACTTCAGTTAAGCATGATGAACAAACTCTATCCTAAACTGGCTTATCCAGAGGAAATAAAAGCTTATTATTTGGAGGATCTGCCAAGGACGCCTGTCAAAACAATGGTGACCATTTACAAAGACTATATGGGGCGTTACAAACTGAAAGATAGGATTTCTGCTAGCAAAGCTCAGGTTTTGTATATCTATGGTGAAAAAGAATTAAACTGTGTGAAAGCATCGGCGAAATTATTTCAGCAGCTACATCCAAATACGATTTTGTATGAAGCAAAGGGCTATCATCATGGCTATTTATCAGCTTATCTGCCTCAAGATTGGGTTGATTTGGTTGAGCCTTTTTTAAAGAAGAAATAAGGAAAAATAAAGATGAATAGAATAGTAGACGATCAGATAACGCTTATTCCTTATTATAGAAATGATGACATCTCCCTTCTTTGGTATCAAGATAGTGAGGTTTGCAAACAAGTAGATAATACTGATCAGATTTACAATCTAACAAAACTTCATAAAATGTATGATTACCTAACTTCACATGGTTCTTGCTATTATATCCAATATGAAGGAGTGTTAGTTGGAGATGTGACACTCCTAGATAACTCGGAACTTTCTATAGTTATCAGCAAAGAGTATCAGAATTTACATATCGGAAGACGATGTGTTTCTGAAATGATACATCTGGCGAAAGAACAAAATAAGGTAAAGGTCTCTGCACAAATATATCCTTTTAATACTCAAAGTCAAAGAATGTTTTTGGCTTTGGGATTTCAGAAAGTAGATGAAGAGCGGTATGAATATAAGTTGATATAGAACAGTTGTATATTTTCATATATATTAAGAATGTAATCTGCTGTTTATAAAATAATGTTCATGAAAAAAGAGATAAAGGGTACCTACTGATCCATGGACAAGAGTTTTGTTCAGAAATCTAAAAATGAAGAGAACACCAACAGATGATTTTTTGTTGGTGTTCTCTTTATGTGATTTTACAATTATTCTTTTTTGTTTACAACAAGTTAAACAGACAGTTTGTAGGAGGAATTCAAACTCAAAATTTTGTACAAGTTAATGAAAGCTTTTCCCCATTATAATCTGTCCACGCCATTATCAGTTTTTTGAGTTATCTCATCACGAATAAAAGAAAGATTAAAGTTGTACATGAGTAAAACTCTAATGCTTAGCCCTAGCTACTTTCTAAATGAAAATAGAATAAGCTTTTACTAAATCATTTATTCATTTGCCACACACAAATAACACCCCACAAGTTATAACTTGTGGGGCATTTTCTTATATTAGTTTTTCTCTTACAAAATAAGGTCTGTTTTTTCAACTTTGTATAGGGCTATTCCCATGATTAGGGTCAAGACGAGAAGAATTAAAACAGCAGGGGTCCAAGAATTAAAGAGTTGTTTACTTGAACCAAACAAGACTGGACCAAGGGCTGCAAAGATATAGCCTCCGGTTTGGGCTAACCCAGATAGTTGGGCTGTTTTTTCAGGGGAGCTGGCCTTCATTGAAAAGACTACCATCATGTAAGGGAATAGGACACTAGCAGAACTTCCGATTAAGAGGTTAAGGACTAGCCAATAAACAAAGCTGTTGGTATTAACCAAAAGCATGGCAACTCCGATGAGTCCTGCTAGGACGGTAGCCACTAGCATTACATGGCGATTACGATTAGAAAGTTTCGTGATTAGGCTAGGAACAATCATAGAGAAGGGAATGCTCGTCAGTGTGAAAACGGAAGCTAGAATTCCAGCATTGGCCTCGCCGACACCGGCTTGAGTGGCCATGGTTGGAAGCCAAGTGATAGTGGTATAGAAGAAGAGTGACTGTAATCCACCGAAAATCATGATGGCCCAGACCTTGCCACTCTTATACCAACTGCCTGAATTTTCGCTAGTAGAAGTTTCTTGTTCTAAGTAATGATTGTGACGGACGTTAGGAAGCCAAACTACAAGAGCTAGGGCACAGACCGCTGTCAATACCCAGACCAAGCCTTGCCATGAGGTTGCCTTAGTGATAGGAACAGCAACGGAAGAAGCCACAGCTGTGGACAAGCCCATGGCTGTAATGTAGAGTGTGGTCAAGAATCCCAATCGATCAGGCTGATTGGCTTGGATGAGGCTTGGGAGAAGGACGTTGATAAAGGCAATTCCAGCTCCGACTAATAGCGTTCCCACATAAAGAAGAGGGAGATTAAGGGTACGCAGAGCAGAACCAAGTGTCATGACAATCAGAACTGCGAGAAAGAGTCGCTCAATTCCAAAGCGTTTGGCCCAGCTGGCCGCAAAGGGTGAGAATATCGCAAAGGTTAAGAGTGGCAGACTTGTCAAGAGACCGAGAGAACTGACCTCAACGCCTAGACCAGAAGCAATGTCTGATAAGACAGTGGACATGGTTGTGAACGGGGCCCGCAAAACGATCCCTAGAAGAAGGATTCCAGGGATTAGAAAATGTGACTGTTTCTGTTTCATAAAGCATCTCCGTGTTTAATGTTAATAAGGATATCTAAATTTATAAGAAATATGACACGAATGCGTCCCTTCCATCTTAGCATAAATGATGGGGATAATGAAAGCGATTACGTTGGATTGTCAAGAAAGAATTTTTAGTTTTAAAATCCTATTCTACTGATTATCTGATAACATCATTTGATTTTTAAAAGACCGAACATGTAGTCCAGCCTTTTTTCAATGTCTTCCTAAATTTCATACCCCATGAGGAGTCCGCCTTCTTCGGCATAAAAACTACAAAGTCCAGAAGTAGGAAGGACTTCGATGCTTGCTTGGGCGAATTTTTCACGAATCAATGCAGAGAATTGCTCGATAAATTTGTCATTGTTGCGGTGGGCAATCGTAATTTGTCCACCTGTATAACCTGCCTTGATCAGTTCATCAAAGGCAGCTTTGATAGCTTTCTTTTGGCCACGAGCTTTTTGAAGCAACTCAAGGGTACCAGTCTTACTAGCTTCACCGACCATACGGATATTGAGGAGTCCAACAACGGTGCCAACTAGTTTGCTTAGACGACCATTCTTCACCAAATTATCAACTTTGGCTAAAACAAAGAGCAACTTAGTCTTAGATTGGTAAGCTGTGATGGCATCAAGGACTTGGTCAAACTCAAGGCCTTCAGCAACTAAGTGATTGAGTTTACGAACGAGCAGGTCGACCTCGCCCCCAGCTGATAGACTATCAATGACGTGAATCTTGGTATTAGGATGCTCTTCCAGATAAATTTTCTTAGCAATTTCAGCACTATTATAGCTACCAGAAAGGGTTCCAGTAATCGTCACGACGACGATATTGTCCGCCCCTTCAAAGGACTTCATGTAGTCATCAGGACTTGGACAAGCAGATTTGGAAGCAGTTGTAGTCGCATACATCTCCTCCATCATTTGATCAATATTGAGTTGGGCATCATCCCTGTAAATGGTTTCGCCCACTTGGATAGTCAAAGGGACACTGACAAACTCCGTATCTGGTGCCAGATTGTCTAAAGAACGGTAGTCACAGCCTGAATCCGCAATAATTTTCCATTTCATAGGTTTATACCTCATATCTGCATAATGTACATTGACAAGTGTTTTGTCTTCTTTTACAATTTTATCATGAAGTGCATTGCTATCATAGTAGATCTCATCAGGTGTGACAGATAGAAAGTGAATGTTATGGCAGAAAGAAAAATCTCAGAGAAATCCTTGGAAAATCTGAAACGATTTAACCAAGAAAACAAGGCAATTACACGAGAATCCATCGAAATTTCTCTCCTGCAATTGTTGGAGAAAAAAGACTTTAAAAAGATTACCATATCAGAACTGGTTGAGCGTGCAGGTGTATCCCGTGCTGCCTTTTATCGTAATTATGGGTCCAAGGAAGAGATTTTGAAGTCTATTTTTGAGTCTAGCATTGCAAAGATTACTAAGTCTTTGGACGGCTATAATCTCAAGACGGATCTTTACCAAGTCTGGGTTTATCTCCTTAAGGAAGTCAAAAAAGAAGCCAAAATCATCAGTCTTGCCATTGATTACAATTTTGAGCAGGTATTGACCAAAGCTGTTTATGATTTTTTGGAAAAACGAAATGGGAGCTCATCAAATGGTGCTGGTAGTTACCTCAATTCCTTCTGGAGCTCAGCTATTGTCTCAGTGATTTCCAAATGGGTCAAGGATGGCATGAAGACACCAGCGGAAAAAATCGCCAAGCTGGGCTTACCCCTCTTTCCACAAAAGAAGAAGTAGTAACCACTGAGAGGTGGTTAAAATCAAGAAAAATTCCTCTTAGAAACTTTCCTTAGGTGAGTACGGACGTCAGCGAACTTCGAAGAAGTTCCATGACTTAGTTTTGAACCTAGGGTTTCAAAACTCCCGAGTGCTAGAAACAATAGTGTTCCTAGCACTTTTCTCACGGCGGAAAGTTTCAGTTTATGTTTGAATGAGCCTATATAGTATAGTTCGGTTTAATTTTTTCAGCATCATTTAGGTTGTTTTATGGAAAAAACAGTTTGTCTAGCATCTAACCACCGATAGGTGCTTTTTTCTTACAACTATTTCCATCTATTGAGGAAGTTGCCTCAGTTGCAAAATTTCAGTATGATGGTAGGTGGAAACCACAGAGTTTTACAATTAAGCTGAAAATTAAGTGACTTATTTTAAGACAGAGCAAACAAATGCTAAATCCTAATAAAATAAGAACTAAGGAGATTTAAGTGAACGCATATAAAGAACTAAGAAAACGGTACAATAGACCAGTGATATTCATGCTGATTATCATAGCCCTACCGTTTCTATATGCAGTGCAAGTGACCCAAAGTAAGAAAATAGCAGTCATTTCTTTTTTGATTTACTTGCTGATTGAGTTGATTTTACTGTTTATTAAAGAAATTCTTTTTGGTAAAAAATTGTACAGTCTCATCTATAAGAATATCAATCTTGACTTGATGCTAAGCTATATGATGAACCAAAAAGGGAAGAAATTCAAAACTATTAAGGTGAGAATATTGGTTGCAACTCTTTACTATTACTATATGATTGGTGACTTTTCTTCCATCAAAGCAGTTGTAAACGAACTCAAAAAGAATCAGCAGTTTACAAAAGATGAACAAGTAAAATTAAACGAATTTCTACTGAATGCAAGCCTTTTTTCAAATCCTAATTTGAAAGAAGATGAGTTTGAGAAGTTACTTTCTAAATATCTATTAGATTATGAATCAACCAAAAAAGCCTACAGAGCTCGCTACGATATACTGGTAAAAAAAGAAACTAATGATGCCATTTTAAATGAAGTAACGAACCTCAAGTTCTTTCAATTGGAATCTACGTATCTGAAGGCAGTCAATGAGTACCTCAAAGGGAATAGAAATAAGGCAAAGGAGATATTTCGTACCATTGTGAAAGAAGATGAAAGATTGTATTTGGTCAAAATGGCTCAATCCTATCTAGATAGCGAGAACTTAGGGAAGAAGAGTGTTTCGCCCAATTTGAAACAATAAGAAGTTACGTTAAAAATATTCGGAATGAAGCTGATTAGAGTTAAGCCGTTCTAATTGGACAAAGAACTTGCTTTCTTTAAAACATGGGAAATCGTTCTCCTTTTAATCTCGCCATTTTTATTGTATGCGATGGTTTTAATCGTAGTAGAAGTCGTAAAAAGCTGATAACATTCGACTTTTCGAAATTTGAAAAATAGGTGAGAAAAGCTTTAAGGTAGAAATTCTCCTAGAAAGGATCTGTTTAAATGATGAAAAAAAGAAAGAAAAAAGTCATGCTTTCGGTTCTCCTTGTTCTCGCATTCATAGGAGTTGCTTGGGTTTCCTATTACTCCTATGAGAAAAACTATTATCGTCAATTTAGTCAATATAGTGGAAAAGCAAAAATTGATGACTATGAGATGATTGCAGATGGTTCAGGTGTCATCGCTCACTGGAAATCAGTAACGCCTGAGGAAGATCAAAAGAAGAAGGAGTATGGAGGTTCTTTAAATCTCAGACGCATTCAGGTTGGAGCCCACCATATTTTGCGTTCCAATATAAAATTGAAAGACAGTCCCTATTATTACGAGGAGCGCCCATCAAAAGATGAATATTGGACGTTGAGCCTTTATAAGATCGAAGGAAAGAAACTAAAAGAAGAAAAAGAAGTTGATTTATACAAAATTGTAGAGGATTTTGATTCCAATTATATCCCAACTGAATTAGGGGCTATATATAGATTCAATGGAAGAGAACTAGCTGCCCTACAGATCCGAAGTATAAAGGATCCTACTGTTCGGAAGATGGTGTTTCTAGATTTGGAAACTCATAGACTGGAACAAAATGATCGTTTAACAGAACAGGTATATGGAAAGAAACCTATAGTTCAGTTATACGTTGCTTTAGATAAAGATCAGGGTAGTTTGGAATATTTACCTCTAGAAGATGGTAGTTTTTCTATTGACCCGAAGGACCTTTCAAAAACGCAATTCAAGAAATCTTCGAAAGCATATCAATTGCTTGAACAAAAGGATACCAAAGTAATGGCTTTAAATCCTAAGAACAGCGCTGATCAATATTCAAGAGGTATTTCTGTGTATGAACTCTTTATGAAGAAGGGTGTGAATCTTTACCATGACGTCACTATTCCATCTGAGCTTTCAAAAGATGGGCAGACCCATACTACGCAGACCAAAGAAGAGTTCGATCAAATTTATGATATTGAAAAGGCTCGTAAAGCCTACCATGAAATTGATTGAAGTAAGAAACTACAAAGGACAAGAACGATGATTGAAGAACGAATTCTTGCTGTTAAGCAGTATGTTAAAACCTTATTCGCTGATCGGGCGGATGGCCATGATGTGGCGCATACCCTTCGCGTTTATACCAATGCTATGAGAATCGCACAAGCAGAAGGTCTATGTGATCTGGAGATAGTGGGCTTGTCAGCTCTTCTTCACGATGCTGATGATTATAAATTGTTTCAAACAGAGACTAATGCGAATGCTCGCATGTTTCTAGAAGAGATTGGTGTTCCTAAAAAGCAAATCGACCAGATTTGTCAGGTTATCAATTCTGTTTCTTTCAGCAAAAATCGCGGTAAACATCCAGAATCGTTAGAAGGCAAGATTGTCCAGGATGCAGACCGCCTGGATGCGATAGGAGCTGTAGGTATTGCACGAACTTTTTCCTATGGTGGCCACAAAGGGAGACCCCTTATTGATACCGTCCAACATTTCCACGACAAGTTGCTCCTCTTAAAAGATGAAATGAACACGGAGGCTGCCAAACAAATGGCAGAAAGTCGCCATCAATTTTTAATCACCTTTCTAAAAGAACTAGAGAAGGAATTGGACTGAGTAAAATATTGAAATGAACTTTTATAAAAGACTTATTTGAAAGGAAGAGATGCTAAACAGACTTTTGAAAACCCCTATTTTAAGTTGTTCAATTATATTTATTATTTGCTTAGTAGCGAGACTAACCGAATATTTCTATATTAGGACGGATGAAACTTTCTTATCTGAGAATTCTTCTGTAGCAGTTGTTATCATTTACTATAGTATTATGGATGTATAAAAAGAAAGCGACAAAGTTGTTCTAATCAGTGCTTATCTGAGATAGGCAATTCCCTTTTGGCTCGGTCCCTTTTAGCTTTCTTGTGGACTGAAAAAGTCACTTTGCTTTTCTAGGAAGTCTTTGGTAAGCTATTGCTATAGCAATAAAAAATTGGGGGATGTAAGTTAGATAATTTGTTAAAAAAGAACCCTATCTTGGGTGTCATTATTTATCCGTTATTAGGGCTAGGAGCTATTTGGCTTGGTCACTATTACTCACAGAGCCTTTCGCTATTGGAAAAACGGGCGGTCAGCTCAAGATTAATAGTTTTGTTTACGTTGCCTATCAATTAGGTGGGACCAAACTCGTCATGGGGTTCTTTATTCTTTTAGCGCTTTTCTTTTTCTATTTGGGCTATACTTATCTTAAGAGTCTTGGCCATACTCAGAAATAGTGACTAAGTCTATAACACTAACTGCAGCAACTTGCTTGCAGTTTTTTTCTTTTCTACAAGTCAACTAGAATCCCTATTTTATGCTACAATGAAACTATTACGCTTCAAAAAGGAGATGCAATGAAAGCAGAAGAATGGTTAACCTATTTTATGAAGATTTATGGACGTCGCCCAAAGATGACAGAGGTTGACGAGGCGATACAAAATGGCAGTCTCTTGGCCAATCGAGCAGAAGTTGAAGCCTTGTTGCCAGCATCTAAAAAGGGCTTTTGGGAAAGCTTAAGTCAATTTGTGGTGACTCATAAGGTTGCAGCGTCAGTCCTTGCAATTTCTTGTATGACGCTTTTAGGTGGTGGAGCCATCTTTGCCTGGCATTCTCACAACTCACAAACTCAAAAGACACCATCCCTCGCAGTAGCTTCATCTAACAGCCAGGCGTCTTCTTCAGACAAGTCTAAACAATCAAGTTCTAAAACTTCTGAGTCATCTTCAAGCTCTAGTTCTCAAAGTAAGAGTTCCTCATCGGAGGCTAAAACACCAGCTATGGATGTGGAGGCTATTCGAAAGGGAGATTTTTCGAGCATCGAGGGGGATTGGGTTTCTGACAGTGGTCATGTTGTGACGATTACAAAGTCTGGCCTCACAAAGTCTGAGGAGACGGGCAGCACTGATGGCAAGACTGTGATTAAGGATTTTAACGGTCAACCCATGTTCTATTTTGCGGACAATGGTCCAGGTCACGGGGTTAGTCCCTTTGTTCCAGTGCCAGCTAACCAAGCAGCACCCTCTCCGGACAATTCCGTCCAAGATAGGGATCGTTTGGTTCAAATTCCAGAATTTTCAGGACCAGGAGTCGTTTACACGTCTTATTACAGAGTTGGGAGTAAGAGTCAAACCAGCCAAACCCAAACGACTGCCCTTTGGAATAGTGACAAGGCCGCCAAGCTTGCGAGTTACATGGTAGAGTTTGGTCACAAGATGAATCAAGAAAGTTATAGAAGGCTAACCCCTAACGGAAGTGACGATTTCTATGGTGCCATGTCTTTTGCCAAAAATAACCGTATCACTGTAGGTGAAAAGGCCGAACAAAATGCCCCTATGACCAACCAACAAAAGGTAGACGTTGCTTTTTCAGATGATGGTACAGGAACAGCTGACTACCTCATCGTAGACAGTTACGGTTATTCAGGCTCAGCCATGATTCTCTACCATTTCACTATCCATAATGGGCAACCGGTGGTCCTAGTTTCTCTGCAAAATCAAGGTAATCCTGAAAACATGTATTACATGTATCCAACCAATAATAAGGACATCCAAGAAGCCTTCGCCAATATTGTGAATGGCAAGTAAAGGTTTGTCGGAAAGTCTCAAGCAAAAATTTTTGTCTTTAATCTAAAGTCTTGGCGACAAGGCTTTTTTCTTGTGGAAAAGCATCTTGAGAAGGAGTAGTTCACAAAATCTGTTATAATGAAGCCAAGGAGGCGCCTATGAAACATCTAAAAAAACAGACGCTATTTCTTTTATCTATCTCTATCCTGCTACTTGTCGGTTTAGCAGCTTTTGCACATCTCCACAAAAAGGAGGAAAAACCAAGTTACTCCAACCTTAATAGTAAGGCCAGTCTTAATGAGGTACGTTCCATTCTCTCGAAACATTTGGAAAAGGGGAGTGTAGATAACTTTATCAATCTGGTCAAGGATTACAATAACACTGTGGGTTCTGTTGGTCTTTCTGGGAGTTTTGCGCCATTTACCAAAACAGACTATGATGTGGAAAAAATCAGTAGCCTGTGGACAGCCAAGCATGGTGACTTTATCGGTACCAACTGCCGTATCAACACCTACACGCTACTGAAAGGCAAAATCAAGATTCCACAAGTCAAAAGTGATACTAAGCTCCTTTTCCAAGACAAGGACGCCATTGACAAGGGCAAGCTCTTTGATGCCAAGGACCAGGCAAACTTTGACATTCTTTTTTCAAGGGTCAAGACTGAAGCTACGCAAGATGTCAAGGTTCACGCCAAGCATATGGAGGATTACTACAAACAGTTCACCTTTGATGACAAGGCACGCATGCTGTCGGTTGTTGTCCACGATAATTTGGATGGCGATTCCCTTTTTGTCGGTCACGTCGGAGTCTTGGTGCCTACGACGGATGGCTACTTATTTGTTGAAAAGTTGACCTTTGAAGAGCCCTATCAAGCCATTAAATTTTCTAATAAGAAGGATTGCTACAAGTATCTGACAACCAAGTACAAGGACTATACCGGACCAGGTTTAGCCAAACCTTTTATCATGGACAATGACAAATGGGTAGATATGGACTAGGTTAACATTACGCACCAAATTTGGTGCGTTTTTATGTTATAATAATATTAAAGTAAAGGAGGACATGATGATTGGAGAAAATATTAAAGCTGTACGAAAGTCCAAACAGTTGACACAGCCTGAGTTAGCTAACTTACTTGGTATTTCACGCAATAGTCTTAGTCGGTATGAAAATGGAACAAGTGCTATTTCAACAGAATTGTTGGACCGTATTTGTCAGACATTGAATGTTTCTTATGTTGATCTTGTAGGAGAAGAGAAGATGCTCACATCGGTTGAAGACTACCAGTTGACCATGAAGATTGAAGTGTTGAAAGAACGTGGAGCCGGTATTTTATCACAGCTTTATCGCTATCAAGATAATCAAGGAATTGCCTTTGATGATGAAACGAATCCATGGATTCTTATGAGTGACGATTTATCTGACTTGATTAATACTAAGATTTACTTAATTGAAAGTTTTGACGAAGTTGAACGTTATAGTGGTTATATGGACGGTATCGAACGTATGTTAAGGCTAGCGAGTCAACAGGTGGTGGCCTAATGACATTAGCCAACTACAGAGACGTAGACTTTCAAGGAGCTCTAACAAGGACAATGCGTTCATTGACACGTGGAAAAACCAACTCGAAGCATCCAAAAGCCTTTTTGTTAGGTGGTCAAAGTGGTGCCGGAAAGACAACCATTCATCGTGTTAAACAAAGAGAATTTAAAGGCAACATCATCATCATTGATGGAGACAGCTTTCGCTCTTTGCATCCTAACTATCTTGAATTGCAGGAAAAGTACGGCAAGGAAAGTGTTAACTACACGAAGACTTTTGCTGGAAAGTTAGTTGAAGCTTTGATAGAAGAACTGAGCAAATTGGGGTACCACCTTCTGATTGAGGGTACATTGAGAACTGTAGATATTCCTCGAAAAACAGCCCAATTGTTGAGTTCTAGGGGATACCAAGTAGCACTTGCCTTGATAGCAACAAAGCCTGAACTCTCTTATCTTAGTACTAAGATTCGTTATGAAGAACTTTATGCTTTGGAACCAAGTCAAGCGAGAGCGACACCTAAGGCGCATCATGATGCGATTGTAGACCGTTTAGTGGAAAATCTTCAAGAGCTGGAAACTAGTGGTATTTTTGAGTACATCCAGATTTACCAACGAGATAGAAGATGTATTTATAATTCCTTGGAGGATGAGGAAACAGCATCGTCAGTTCTTCGCGAAAAATTATTTGGTGAGTGGTCACCTATTGAGAAGTCTATGCTTATCCAGGAAAAAGAAAGACTGAAAGAACTCGTTGAAAAAAATTCTAAAAAATGAGTTAGCATTATTTATTTCCTACCTCCTATTAACAACCTGAACTGCCAAGAAAAAGGAAAAGGTATCAAGATATGAATAGAAAACAAGCCTTGTCGTTTTATCTGGCGGGCACCCTTGGACAAATCTTATTAGTCAGTCTTCTTGTTTGGTTACTAAGAGCAGGAGAAGTTAGGGTTGATTATGGGACTCCAATTGGCCTCTTTACCCTGATGTTAGGTGGGGTGTCCTCAGCCATTTGGGGAGGCTATGTTAGCATCCGCTATCATCATTCTAGTTTTAAACAGCTTGTCAGAGATTTTTTTCAAGTCAAACAAGCTCCTCTTAACTATCTCTTAGTCCTCATTTTTATAGGATTGGATTTTTTACCATTGGTTTTGAGTGGGAAAATGATTATTCCAACTTGGTATCTCCCCATAATTTTATTTGTAAAAGCCCTCGTCTTTGGTGGTATCGAAGAAATCGGTTGGCGTTATTTTTTCCAGCCTACTTTGCAAGAAAAGTTGCCCTATCTAGTGTCTACGCTTTGTACATTTGTAGCCTGGTCACTGTGGCACCTGTTCTATTTTTACATTGACGGTTCTCTCGCAATGGTTAATTTGCTACCATTTTTGCTTGGCTTATTCAGCAATTGTTTCATCTTATCAGCCATTTATACAAAGACCAGAAGTCTTTGGCTGTGTGTTATGACACATGCGTTGATCAATGCTTTATCGCAACTGTCATCAGCTGAGAGCGTATGGCTATCCCTTGTGATTAAGGTGTTGATAATCCTTCTTGCCATGAGAATAGCTAGTAGCAGTATGGAGAAAGCTAAATCCTAAGCTGGTTTGGTATCAATCTTATCAGAGACTTATAAATCTTAAGAGTAGTTCAAGACTGCTCTTTTTTCTATGTAATACTAAAATGACCTTGCCCTTCTTTTTGAGACATGTTATACTAAAAATGTATTGTCGAAATTTTCTGACATTACAGGTGGAAAGGAGGTGCTAATGCCTTTTAAAATAACAAAACACCTTGTTTTTTCCCGCTACCTAAGCCTGCTCTGTTTGCTTCTATTTTTAGTAGTAGCGTCAGTTTTTGTTGCAGTGTCCTTAGGAGCGGTCACTATAGATATAGGTGATACCTATGGTGTCATCCTCAGAAAATTGGGGTTTCCGATTGCCAGTCAAAGCATAGCCAAACCACTTGAAGCCATTATTTGGAATATGCGAGTGCCGAGGGTTCTCCTAGGGCTAATAGTTGGTGCAGGCCTTTCTATGTCAGGGAGTGTTATGCAGTCAACTGTCAATAATCCGATTGCTGAGCCCTACATTTTAGGCATCTCGGCAGGAGCAACTTTTGGAGCAACCTTGGCCATCATTTTAGGCCTTAAAGCTGTGGTAGGTTTGGGTGCCTTTGTGGGGGCTATTCTAGCGACGGTTCTTGTTTTAATCATTGCCTCTATGCAGGGGAGAGTGACCACATCTGGCTTGATTTTATCTGGAACGGTTGTTAATGCCCTCTTTATTGCCTTTGCCAATTTTATCATCTCTATTGGAGCGACAGCGGACAGTGTTATGACCATTAAGTTTTGGACTATGGGTTCATTGACAGGAACATCTTGGTCAGATTTGATGCTTCCAGCACTAGTGGTTGGTTTGGCCTTTCTCTTTTTCTCAACTCAGTATCGTGTCTTCAATGCCATGATGATGGGAGATGAAGCAGCTTTGACTTTAGGGATTCCACTTAAACTCTATTGGTATCTTTATATTGCCATCGTTGCAGTCATAACGGCCGTCTTGGTTGCTAGCTGTGGGATTATTGGTTTTGTCGGCTTGATTACCCCTCATATTGCTAGAAATTTAGTCGGAACTAACTATCGTAAGCTTTTTCCAGTGGCAACTCTCCTAGGTTCCTTGTTTGTGGTTTGGGCAGATGTTTTGGCTAGAATCCTCGTCAAAAATGCAGAGTTACCTATCGGTATCTTTACAGCCTTGGTTGGCGCACCTTTCTTTATTTATATTGTGACTAAAAATCGTAGGAAGGTGGTTTGACTTATGGATGTAAAGTGTAAGGATATTCATTATTCGATTGGAGAGAAAAAAATCCTAAACGGTGTCTCTCTAGAGGTTGAAGGTGGGCAATTCCAGACCATACTAGGACCAAATGGGAGTGGGAAATCAACCTTGCTCAAAACCATTTACCGCCAGTTGAAACCAGATAGCGGTCAGATTTTACTTGATGGGAAAAGCCTAGATCAGGTGAGCCTAAAAGAAACTGCAAGAGAATTGGCCGTTGTGACACAGTTTAACACCCTTCAATTTGATTGTATGGTGGAAGAAATTGTCATGCTTGGCCGAACGCCCCATCTTTCCTTTCTGCAAAAAGAATCGGAGCGGGACCTCTTGCTTGTCCAGGATGCCCTAGACAAGGTTGGCATGTCTGAAAAGAAGACACGCTATTATTCGTCCTTATCAGGTGGTGAAAAACAAAGAGTTATCCTAGCGCGTGCTTTGGCTCAGGAACCCAAACTCCTTTTATTGGATGAGCCTACCAACCATTTGGATATTAAGTATCAGTTGGAGATGTTGGCCTTGGTCAAGAAACTCGGCATTAATGTTCTCGCAGTTCTCCACGATATTCAATTAGCCTGTCGTTTTTCAGATTATATTTACTTAATGAAAGGGGGTGAGATTGTTGCCCAAGGTGTCCCAAGGGATGCCGTAACCCCACGATCCTTGCAGGCGGTTTATGATGTTCAGAGTCGTATTACCTGGACGGATGACCAGCAGGCAATGATTCAGTATTTATAAGCCTAGGAAAGGAAGGCCTTATGAACAAGAAAACTTTTGGTATCGCATTAATCGCTGCAGCAGTCCTCACATTGACAGCATGCAGTTCTACATATAAAAACAGCACATCATCGTCATCATCAGCAAAAGAAACGGTGAAAAAGACCAACTCAGAAACCCAGTATCCCTTGACCGTCAAGACTTATGACGATAAGGGAACAGAGTTAGATCAAGTCTTCAAAAAGGCACCAGAAAAGGTTATCACAAACAACCTTTCATCAACGGAAATCTTGATTGAGCTTGGTTTAAAAGACAAGATTGTCGGTATGCTTAACCCTGACAATGAAGTAACCGATAAATATAAGGAAGACATTGCCTCAATCCCACATATCGGTGATAAGAAGACCATCTCTCAAGAAGCCATCTTGGCTTACGGACCTGATGCCCTTATTGGTCGTAACATGATGTTCTCAGACAAATCAATGGGAACCATCAGCACGTGGAACAGCAACGACATTCCCGTCTATACGCAAAAAGCTTCTGTTTCAACAACCAAACAAGATTTGAATAATATCATCGAAGATGTTAAAAATATTGGTGACATTTTCAACGTTCAAGACAAGGCAGACAAGTATGCAGGACAACTCCAAAAGCGTATCGACGCCGTTAAAAAGAAAAACAAGTCTTCTGACAAAGACTTGAAGAAGGCTCTGATCATGTGTGCCTACAACGATGAGACCTTTGGAACTTATAAATCTGCCCTTCAAGAAAGTATGCTTAATCAGCTTGGTTATACCAATGTTGCGACAGGAACATCAGATTTGACTCTGGAAAATCTTGTGTCAATGGAACCAGAATTGATTATCTATGTAACCAGTGACCGTAATAAGGCTATGGACAAGGATGCTAAGGACAAGATGGAAAAGAACCCTGTTCTTGAAAATGTTCCAGCTGTTAAAAACAAGAAAATCCTGACTATTTCTTATGATGAGCTTATGGATTACGGTCCATCTGTGATTGATTCTCTTGAGAAGGTTAATGACTTTGTTAATAAATAAAGACTTTGTCTGCCATGGCATTCGAGTGACGATTGCCCTTCCTGAATCTTATGATGCTACTAAGACTTATCCAGCTGTTTTTCTGAACGATGGACAACTGGATTATCTGGGAAAACTAGCGGATTCTGTTATCCTGATAGGCCTTGAGCCCAAGCATCGCTTGGATGATTTTACACCTTGGTATGCTCAGGCTTTGAGACCTGGAAGTCCTGATTTTGGTGGCAAGTTAGCCAGCTATCATGACCAACTATTTGGTGATGTTTTCAAACGCATCGCACAGGAGTTCCGACTGGATGAAAGTCGTATGGCTTACGGAGGCTACTCACTAGGTGGTTTGGCTGCTATCCACAGTCTTTATAGCAGTGATAAGATGCCTTTGATCTTCTCCATTTGTGGATCCTTCTGGTATCCAAATTTTGTAGATTACTGCAAAGCCCATCAGCTTCTTAATAAGACTTGCTCGGTCTATTTATGTAACGGTTTGACCGAGGGGGCTAATCATAAGAATAGACTGGCCAAAGCTCCTAGTTATGCCAAAGAAGTTCATGAACTTATCAAAAAACAGTGCTTGTCTACTTATTCAGCATTTGACCCCTACGGTCATCATGACCATCTCCAAGAAAGATATGATTCTTTTTCGGACTGGTTGATTGAAGAGTGGAAACTCTGAAATGCTGCTATTGGTGATTGAGTAGGAAAGAGATAACTTCATTTTATGAGGTTATCTTTTTTTATAGCTCTAGTTCGAATAGTTGATTTTTGAGGAGACAGTGTATATGAATTTTGATTTAGTTTTTTATAACTTGTCCCATCAGTCCCAATCAGTTGTATATTCTCATGCATGGGTGTAAAATTTACTATATAAAGATAAAGAGGAGCAAGTTATGGAATTAAAAGATTTTACAGAACAAGAACAAAAGCAAATCGAGAAAGGCTTGAGTACAGCTAAGATTTCTGATAAGGAAGCGGCTAAGAAGTTGCTTGACTTGGTACCGCAAGAATGGATTAAACGTATTCCTTTCTTTGTCAGAGGGCATGCGACGACTAAGACAGTCGAGCGTGTAGCCAAGCAATATCCTGAACTTTATGCAGTGGCTAAGCGCCAAGGGGAACTTCCTGAAAAAGAGAGAGAAGAGTTACGTAAGATTATGACAGACATCTTTGAAGAAAAGATGAACAAACACAAGATTAAATAATGTGGTATCAAAAGAGGTATAAGTCTCCAAACTTATACCTCTTCTTATCTTTACTTCCTATCTGGCTTGGATAGACTAATGGCAACCATTGTCGCACACAGGAAAAATGCAGCTAGTAACCCTTTTGTAGTGGGAGTCATAAAAGGCTTATCAAAGACAAAATAGTTATATACAGAAAATCCCAACCCAATAAGAGTCACCGTAATGGATACCGCAAAGAGCACCACCCATAGTTTTCTTTGATCCATCGTCAACCTCCTACTTGTATTCGCTTTCTTTACGCTTATAGTATAGCATAAAAACGAAGAACTCTTAGCTAAATCCAGAAAGATTGTAGCTAAGAGTTTTCATATTATTTTTTCAATACAAGGGTATCGTTAGGATCGTGGTCATCATCTTCAATAGTTAGCTGATTCCCATCAAGTTTATAGTATTTGATATCATCCCCAATCGTTAGACTTTGATTGTCAGGGTTGACTGTTACAGACTTGCTTTCCTTCTCGCCCTCTGCTTCGTCCTCCTCCCAAGTTCCAGTATTTCCAGAGATGGTAAGAGTAATACGGTCATTTTCATCAGTTCCCTTATAGGTGCCATCTAGCCCTTCAGTCTGTTTGGTAGCTTCAGAACTTTGTGAAGATGAAACCTTACTTGAACTTTGTTGGGTGCTTGCAGAGCTTTCAGGTGTTTGAGCCTTCTGGTTTGAGCAGGCTGCTAAAAGACCAAGAACTGCCATAGAGGCAAGAGAAAGTGTGAGTTTTTTGGACAATGTCATAGGCTTGTCTCCTTTCTTTGATAACTCAAGTATAGCAAACGTTTTCAAACGAACCAAGCAAAATCTCCTTTCTGAAAATGTTTGGACTATTTTTGAAAGTTAAATCGATACTGACTTGGAGGATGGTCTATGCTCCCCATTTAAACTATGCTATACTGTTAAGAAAGCAATAAAGGAAGGTCTCTAATGACAACAAGCAATCCCCGCCGCCAGTGCGAGCGACTTTGGGCAGCAAATAAATATCTGGTGCTCAGCCATTCCAACAAGATTTACCTAGAAATCCGTAACTATCTAAAGCAAGATGAGATTCGTTTGGATCAGGTTCAGGCCTACATTGATCAAGCCCTGGACCTTCCTGAAAATCCAGGTCAGGTCGTTAATGCCTTCCAACATATCTGGGGCTATTTTAAGAAAAAAGCAACTGCCAGTGAGAAGGAGATGTTTATGGCCCAATTGGATAGCTATGCGGCAGGTCGTATTTCCCAGCTCCATTTGGTGACATCCGTCAGAGAGCTCCTCACCAAGTATCCTAATCGCTATCTTGAGGAGTCAACTCTGATTAATGGAGGTAGCAAATGAGACTATGGCATCAAGTCTTGATTTCAAAACTACCCCGTCAGCAATTATTAGGGCAACACCGAGAATGTTGTGCCCTTCGTGGCAAGGGATGGCAACGTAAACATGCTACAGTCAATTATGTTTTTGACTATTCCCCCTACCGCTTGTTTAAATACCATGAGCTCATTATGCAAGAAATGACAGAGCGGGGCTATCGTGTCAGCCCCGAATGGTTTGAAAAAGAGTATCGAGGCAAGCAACTGCCAGCCTACGACAGGCTTGAAGAGGAAGAATTACCGCCTATTATTTATCCAGAGCATAATGCTATCTATTTACAGGAATGTCTGGATAATCTGAAGCAAAAAGGCATCATTATTTAAAGGAGAAAAAAGATGGATTTATTTTATTGGTTAACGGTTCTTAGGAAGAAATCAGAAGGTCTAGTTATGCGTATTTCGACAGAAGATGAGGTGAACTACGATACGATTGCAGGCCCAAGTGAAAGTGACATCTGGGATGCTCTTGTGCAACTTCCTGTATCCTATGATAGTCTTTATTTTACCTATGGCGGTAAAGAGTCCCAACGTTTTATATTTGTAGAGTACGAGAATGGCAAGTATCGCTTAGAGCACGACACAGCAGACTTAGATACTGGTATGACTAATGTGGCTCGTGTTTCTCAGGACCTGGCTAGAGATATAATCTACCATTTTGCTAGAGAGCATACCGTAGAGATTGATGAGCATTGGGAGCAAGAGAAGGTAAGGTAGTCTGATGGCATCCCTTACTCTAGAAAGCAGACGCAGACGACGAAAAGCCTTGTGGCTAATCATTGAAATCGTTTGCCTCGTTCATGTTGCAATCATTGTCCCTCGTGACCGGGTATTTACTCCCGAAAAATGGGCCCATACCCCAGATTCCATGCGTCGCAAGTTGATGTGGAGTTTTCAACGCCAGTATCAGCTTGAAGGAATGGCGCGAAAAGAAGTGGAGAAGCTTTTAGGCCAGGGGGATGATGTTCAAGGAAGTGTTGAGTACAAGCTGGCCGACGATTGGATTGGTGGCTGGCGCGTTTACCATATCGAGTATAAGCAGGACCGTGTGATTCGTGCCAAAGAAACCTGGCAAGACTGGTAAGAAAGAGCTCCTTCTTACCCTAAAAGTAGTATAATCAAGGTGCAAGGTATCTATTTTTAAAGGTCAGAGCTGTCTTTTGGCTAGAAAAGGAGGACAAAGTCATGAACTTGTTTATGTCTAAACTGGTGAACGGTATTTTGGAACTGATCATCGTCTCTTTCATTCCTTTTATGACTTGGTTGATTTGGAGGAGGAAAAAGGTAGGCTTCTTTGACTGGATTGGTCTGAAGCCGGTTCAGACAAAAAATATCAGTCAGCTACTCCAAATTATCTTAGGTATGGCCCTAGTTTTCCTTCTTTTTTCGGTAGTGCTTTTTAGTTGGTTTGACCCTAGCAAAACAGCCACAGCAGATTTTTCTGGAAAGGGAATTGGAGCTCTCCCTGCCATTCTAGCTTACGCTATCTTAGGCACTGCCTTACCAGAAGAAATCTTTTTTAGAGGTTTTCTTTTGAAAAGATTGCAAGGAAAACTAGGATTTCTAGGAGCAAATCTCATCCAGTCATTATTATTTGGTGTCATTCATGCGATTATGTTTATCCAACTAATAGGCTTCCTAAAATCTGTAATTATTTTTGCCTTTATCAGTCTCATAGCTTACGTCTTTGGTGCTATCAATGAGAAAAAAGCAGGTGGCTCTATTCTTCCAAGTGTCTTTATCCACGCTTTTGCAAATACTGCTGCAGGTCTCTGCTTAGCGATATCACTCCTTTAGAGGAGTAGGGATGAGCCTATGAGAGCAGATGATTATTTGATACTGCTCATCACTTTTATTTCTCTTAGACTGTGAAGACTAGCTTGAGCATTAAGAAAATATGAGAGAATTTCCAGTTCTTACTCGCTTTTTTCCCCTTATTACAGTACAATAGACCTCAAAAGTGAAAATTCGAAACGAGGTATTCCCTATGTGGAAATGGTTTAAACGACTCATTGTCCTCGTCATTGTGCTCTTTATTGCAGTGGCGGCCCTTCTCATTCCGGACAAGATAGACAGTCAAGACCAATTAAAAAATGTATCAACACAAACGACTTTGGCTGATCTAGCTAAAGCAGGTATTGGAGGGGCGTCCCTATCATCAGGCGGTCTTTCTACCGAAATCAATCTCGATAGTAACCAACTGCGTCAGGTGCTTAAAGCAAGCCTTTCGGATTCTAAGGACGAGACACTACAAAATAGCACCGTAGCTCTGGGAGATTCCTATCTGACAGTCAAGGTACCGGTTTCCATTGGCCCAGTAGGATCAACATTTAGCCTTGATTTTACAGTTAGTACTAACAAGGAAGTCATCCTACTAGACTTAGCAGGTGCTCATCTAGGTCGCCTTCCAGTCCCTAAATCACTGGTTCTACCTTACCTCAAGAAGAGCATCGCTCAATCTAATAGTGGTATCCGCATGGTTAACAATCAGATTCAGCTTAAACTCCCTGACATCGGCTACGAGATTGACCAAGCCTCAGTTGCTAACGGTAAGATGAAAGTCAAACTCAACATTCCAATTTCCTTGCCAACCAGTTGGTAATTTACAACCATTTGTTCAAAAATGAAACCCAAAACCAAGTCCAAGCAGACTTGGTTTTTTGCATGCGAAAAGTTGTTAAAGGGAGTAGTACTTTTATTCTCCCTAGGTTTTGTTATGAAATGAATACAGTTTTTTAGCTAAAAATGAAATTGATTTGGCTTTTTAAAACATAGATTATAGCGTTTACAAATACAGTTGTAATTTTTCAGATATTATTGTAAAATTTTAGAAAAAAGCATAAGGAGAATACTAAATGAGTGATTTAGTTTTAGGACTTGATATCGGTATAGGTTCTGTTGGTGTAGGTATCCTTAATAAAGTTACAGGAGAAATTATACATAAAAATTCCCGCATTTTTCCAGCTGCTCAAGCTGAGAATAATCTAGAACGTAGAACGAATCGTCAAGGAAGACGATTGACACGACGTAAAAAACATCGTAGAGTTCGTTTAAATCATTTATTTGAGGAGAGTGGCTTAATTACAGATTTCACCAAGGTCTCAATTAACCTTAACCCATATCAATTACGAGTTAAGGGTTTGACTGCTGAATTGTCAAATGAAGAATTGTTCATCGCTCTTAAAAATATGGTGAAACACCGTGGGATTAGTTATCTTGATGATGCCAGTGATGACGGAAATTCATCAGTAGGAGACTATGCACAAATTGTCAAAGAAAACAGTAAACAATTAGAGACAAAAACCCCGGGTCAGATTCAATTGGAACGCTACCAAAAATATGGTCAATTACGTGGTGATTTTACAGTGGAGGAGGATGGAAGAAAACATCGCTTAATTAATGTCTTTCCAACATCAGCTTATCATGCAGAAGCACTGCGAATACTGCAAACACAGCAAGAATTTAATCCACAGATTACAGATGAATTTATTAATAGCTATCTCGAAATATTAACTGGAAAACGTAAATATTATCACGGACCTGGAAATGAAAAGTCACGGACTGATTATGGAAAGTATACTACTAAGAAAGATGCTCAAGGTCAGTACATAACCTTAAATAATATTTTTGGAATCTTAATTGGGAAATGTACATTTTATCCGGAAGAGTTTAGAGCAGCAAAGGCGTCTTACACGGCTCAAGAATTCAATTTGCTAAATGATTTGAACAATTTGACGGTTCCAACAGAAACCAAGAAATTGAGTGAAGAACAGAAACATCAAATCATTACCTATGTCAAAAATGAAAAGGCGATGGGTCCAGCGAAACTCTTTAAATATATCGCTAAGCTACTTGCTTGTGATATTGCGGATATCAAAGGATACCGTATCGATAAATCAGATAAAGCTGAAATTCATACTTTCGAAGCCTATCGAAAAATGAAGACGCTTGAAACCATTGATATTGAGCAAATTGAGAGAGAAAAACTTGATAAGTTAGCTTATGTCTTAACATTAAACACTGAGAGGGAAGGTATCCAAGAAGCCTTAGATCATGAGTTTGCTGATGGTACTTTTAGTCAGGAACAAGTTGACGAATTGGTGCAATTCCGCAAAGCAAATAGTTCCATTTTTGGAAAAGGCTGGCATAGTTTTTCTGTTAAGCTGATGATGGAGTTAATCCCAGAATTATATGCGACGTCAGAAGAACAAATGACTATCTTGACACGACTAGGAAAACAAAAAACAACTTCGTCTTCAAATAAAACAAAATACATTGATGAAAAACAACTAACGGAAGAAATCTACAATCCTGTTGTTGCTAAGTCTGTTCGTCAAGCTATTAAAATTGTAAATGCAGCAATTAAAAAATATGGAGACTTTGATAATATTGTCATCGAAATGGCTCGAGAAACGAATGAAGATGACGAAAAGAAAGCTATTCAAAAGATTCAAAAAGCTAATAAGGCTGAAAAGGATGCAGCAATGCGTAAGGCTGCCAACCAATATAATGGAAAGGCTGAATTACCACATAGCGTTTTCCATGGTCATAAGCAATTAGCGACTAAAATCCGCCTTTGGCATCAGCAAGGAGAACGTTGCCTTTATACTGGTAAGACGATTTCAATCCATGATTTGATAAATAATCCTAATCAGTTTGAAATAGATCATATTTTACCTCTTTCTATCACCTTCGATGATAGCCTTGCTAATAAGGTTTTGGTTTATGCAACAGCTAACCAAGAAAAAGGACAACGAACACCTTATCAGGCTTTAGATAGTATGGATGACGCATGGTCTTTCCGTGAATTAAAAACTTTTGTACGTGAGTCAAAAGCACTTTCAAACAAGAAAAAAGAATACCTTCTTACAGAAGAGGATATTTCAAAATTTGATGTTCGAAAGAAATTTATTGAACGAAACCTTGTAGATACAAGATACGCATCGAGAGTTGTACTCAATGCCCTTCAAGAACACTTTAAAGCTCACAAGATTGATACAAAAGTTTCCGTGGTTCGTGGGCAATTCACATCTCAATTGAGACGCCATTGGGGAATTGAGAAGACTCGTGATACCTATCATCACCATGCTGTCGATGCATTGATTATTGCTGCTTCAAGTCAGTTGAATTTGTGGAAGAAACAAAAGAATACCCTTGTAAGTTATTCAGAAGATCAACTACTTGATATTGAAACAGGTGAACTTATTAGTGACGATGAGTACAAGGAATCGGTATTCAAAGCCCCTTATCAACATTTTGTTGATACATTGAAGAGTAAAGAATTTGAAGACAGTATCTTATTCTCATATCAAGTGGATTCTAAGTTTAATCGAAAGATTTCTGATGCAACAATTTACGCAACAAGAAAAGCGAAATTAGATAAAGAGAAAAAAGAGTACACTTATACTTTGGGGAAAATAAAAGATATCTATGCTTTAGGGACAAAAACTCCTTCTAAAACGGGATTTTATAAGTTTTTAGATTTATACAAAAAGGATAAATCCCAATTCTTAATGTATCAGAAGGATAGAAGAACTTGGGATGAAGTAATAGAGAAGATATTGGAACAATATCGACCATTTAAAGAAAAGGACAAAAATGGAAAAGAGGTTGATTTTAATCCTTTTGAAAAATATAGAATTGAAAATGGACCTATTCGCAAGTATAGTCGAAAAGGCAATGGCCCAGAAATCAAGAGTCTTAAATACTACGATAATCTCCTAGGAAGATTTGTTGATATAACTCCCTCAGAAAGTAAAAATCCTGTAGCTTTACTATCTTTGAATCCTTGGAGAACAGATGTATACTACAATACAGAAACAAGAAAATATGAATTCTTAGGATTAAAGTATGCAGATTTGTGTTTCGAAAAAGGAGGTTCTTACGGTATTTCAAAAGTTAAGTATAATAAAATAAGAGAGAAAGAAGGAATTGGTAAGAATTCAGAATTTAAGTTTACACTGTATAAGAATGATTTAATTTTAATTAAGGATACTGAAACAAATCGTCAACAAATCTTTAGATTTTGGTCTCGTACTGGAAAGGATAATCCAAAAAGTTTTGAAAAGCATAAATTAGAATTAAAACCTTATGAAAAAACAAGATTCGAGAAAGGAGAAGAACTTAAGGTATTAGGAAAGGTACCTCCTTCTTCTAATCGATTGCAAAAGAATATGCAGATAGAAAATCTTTCTATTTACAAAGTAAGAACAGATGTCCTAGGAAATAAGCATATCATCAAAAATGAGGGTGATAAGCCTAAGCTAGATTTTTAATATTAATTGTTAAAAAGTGTTGCAATTATAGTTGTCATATACTATAATAATCGTGTAAGGGACGCCTTACACAGTTACTTAAATCTTGCAGAAGCTACAAAGATAAGGCTTCATGCCGAAATCAACACCCTGTCATTTTATGGCAGGGTGTTTTCGTTATTTAAAAAGGAGAAGAAATGACTTGGAGAGTTGTACATGTCAGTCAAAGTGAGAAGATGCGCTTAAAACTTGATAACTTGTTAGTGCAAAAGATGGGACAAGAGTTTACGGTGCCACTTAGTGATATTTCGATAATAGTTGCTGAAGGTGGGGATACAGTTGTTACTCTTCGATTATTAAGTGCCCTAAGTAAATATAATATTGCTTTAGTTGTCTGTGATAACGAACATTTACCAACAGGGATTTATCACTCGCAAAATGGGTATTTTAGAGCCTACAAGCGCTTGAAAGAACAGATGGACTGGACGCAGAAGCAAAAGGATAAGGCGTGGCAGATTGTGACTTACTATAAAATTAATAACCAAGAGGATGTCCTAGCCATGTTTGAAAAAAGTCTGGATAACATTAGACTACTTTCAGACTATAAAGAACAGATAGAACCTGGTGATAGAACCAATAGAGAGGGACATGCTGCTAAGGTCTACTTTAATGAACTCTTTGGTAAACAATTTGTCAGAGTAACCCAGCAAGAAGCTGATGTCATCAATGCCGGCTTAAACTATGGCTATGCTATCATGAGGGCTCAGATGGCTAGAATAGTAGCGGGTTATGGTTTAAATGGTCTACTAGGAATCTTCCATAAAAATGAATACAATCAGTTTAATTTGGTTGATGACTTGATGGAGCCATTTAGACAGATTGTAGATGTTTGGGTTTATGATAATCTACGAGATCAAGAATTCCTTAAGTATGAGTATAGGTTGGGATTGACAGATTTACTCAATGCTAAAATCAAATATGGCAAAGAGACATGCTCAGTGACAGTTGCTATGGACAAATATGTTAAAGGATTTATCAAATACATTTCGGAAAAGGATAGTAGTAAATTCTACTGTCCAGTGATATCAAGTTTAGAGTGGAGAAAATAAGATGAGGTATGAAGCGTTGAGATTATTATGTTTTTTTGATTTGCCAATGGAATCCAAGGATGAAAAAAGAGTTTATCGTAATTTTCGTAAAGAATTAATTTCAAATGGATTTGAAATGTTACAATTTTCGGTCTATTATCGCACTTGTCCTAATAGAAGCTTTGCAAATAAATTTTATAAGAAGTTAAAGATGAGCAATCTACCTGCTGGAAATGTGAGACTTTTGGCGGTTACTGAAAAGCAATTTTCAGAAATGACATTAATCATAGGTGGCAAAACTAAGCAAGAAGAAATCGTCAGTGATAATAAGTTGGTGGTTATATGAAATTTTTTGTACAACATCCTTACAAAGAACGTATTGAATTGAATATTGGTGCAGTAACACAAATTGTTGGTCAGAATAAAGAACTCAAATATTATATTTGGCAGATTTTGAGCTGGTATTTTGGTGGAAAAAAATACTCAAGTGAGGACTTAAGTATTTTTGATTATGAGGAGCCTACTATACTTGATGAGACTGGAGAAATAGTGAAACGAAGTAGTTATCACTATATCGACATTTCAAGTTTTAAGGATTTACTGGAGCAGATGGAATACAAGAAAGGAACACTTGCTCAGGGTTATCTTAGTAAAATTGTCAATCAGGTTGATATTGTAGACCATTTGGAGAAAATTAATGAACAAGTTGAGCTTATAGAAGGAGCGATGAATCAGCATATAAACTTAAACTGTGGTAAGGTGGAATACCATTTAGAGAATCGTCCTCTGACACTAGACCAACTAATTTCAAAAAATTTTAGTCCATTTTTTGCCATTAAGAACAAGAATTTATCTTTTGAATGGGTCACAAATACCGATAAACTATCCCTCTTTTTAGAAATGTTAGACCGTCTTCTGTCACAAACAACAGAGAAATATCTTATTGTGCTAAAAAATATTGATAGCTTTATCTCAGAGGAATCTTATGATGGTTTTTTTAAGCAAATTGGTCAGCTAGTCAAAAAATATCCAAACCTGACCTTTGTTTTGTTTCCTAGTGACCAAGGCTATTTAAAGATTGATGAGGAAAATAGTAGGTTCGTCAATATTTTATCTGATCAGGTAGAACATCTGTATGATATTGAGTTTATGTATGAAAGGGTAAAGAAACATTATCCAAGTAATAATTTTCCAACGAGAGATGATTTTAGGATGTCCTTGGAGACTGTGACGCCTTATTTATTGGCAAAAATGCTGAGACAACTTAGTCTCTCACTTGTTGATTCAGTAATTTTGAATATCTTAAATCAGTTGTTTCATTTTAATTACCGTATAAGATATTCTCAAACATCTGATGAGGAGCTATTACATAAATTTTTAGAAAATAAGAATTGACAAGGACAGTGATTGATTTTATAATCACTATGTGGGTATAAAAACATCAAAATTTCATTTGAGGTTTTTGTACTCTCAAGATTTAAGTAACTGTACAACAAACGATTATGAACGCAGACAAGCGTTGTTGTTTTTGTACTCTCAAGATTTAAGTAACTGTACAACCGGAATTGAATAAAAAGCGGGAACAGATAGGTTTTTGTACTCTCAAGATTTAAGTAACTGTACAACCTTTAGTGCCTTTGGTAGACCAGTCTGTATGTTTTTGTACTCTCAAGATTTAAGTAACTGTACAACACATTGGGAACATTATCGCTGTCTGGTATGGTTTTTGTACTCTCAAGATTTAAGTAACTGTACAACGCTTTTCGACTCCATACAAGATGTAGTCTGGTTTTTGTACTCTCAAGATTTAAGTAACTGTACAACGCTTCGGCTGGGTATTCGACTGCGAAGGCGGTTTTTGTACTCTCAAGATTTAAGTAACTGTACAACAGCAAGAGCGTGCTCAACGTATCAGCGAGTGTTTTTGTACTCTCAAGATTTAAGTAACTGTACAACCAATCCTCTGGGATTGATTCTGGATAGAGTGTTTTTGTACTCTCAAGATTTAAGTAACTGTACAACTCATCAATACGACGTATGATGAGTTCATGTGTTTTTGTACTCTCAAGATTTAAGTAACTGTACAACTGGAGCAAGATGGTGTCAATTATCGAGATTGTTTTTGTACTCTCAAGATTTAAGTAACTGTACAACGTCAACATGCACCAGCTTGGCTATGAGGTAGTTTTTGTACTCTCAAGATTTAAGTAACTGTACAGTTTGATTCAACTTAAAAAGCCAGTTCAACTGAACTTGGCTTTTTAAAATACGCGATAAACATAAGGATTGTCGGGCTGACTGACCTCTTTAACCTCAGTCAAGTTAAGGATAGGGAGGGTCTGTTTGAGATTTTTATAGTAATTCACAGAAATGGTACCTGTGACTGTTACCCAGGCATTATCCTTAAAGGTTTGGTTGCTTCCGGTCGTTGCCAGTCCGTAAACGCCTGAGTCGGCGATACAGTGGATGATACCGAAACGGAAGATAAACTGATAGCCCTTGGTTTGTGGGTCATTGTAGACAAAGCCTGTATAGCTGACCTTCTTACCTACGAAATCGTCAGGATAGAGGTAGATGAGCTCCATGACTTCCATGTAATTTTCCGTAGTAATGTGGATGGTCTCACGTCCCTTATACTTGGCGAGTTCCTTGGTCATTTCCTTCTCATAAGCTGAGGAGGTGAAGTAGGAACTGGTGTCAGGCTTCAAGTACTGAATGGTCGTTCCCTCTTGGTCGGCCTGATTAGGATTACTTCCTGCTGCCAGTGGAAAATGATAGCCTTTTGCTGAGACAGTAGTTGCATCCAGTGTTACGGTTGGCACCAAAAGGCCAGTGAGGACTGGAAAGGCCAAGAAGGCGATACTGGCTACCTTAGCTACTCGGCCAGACAGATGCGAGTGAACCTTCATCTGCTTCATCCAAACAATGAGTTGAACCACCGCAAGGATAAAGGAAAGAATCATAGAAATGTAGGCCAAGTAGGAGTAGTGGATATTAATGTACTGGTTAAGCTTGCCAGAAACCTGCAGGTACATGACCAGCTCAAAATACCCAGACAAGATGAGAAAACGTAACATTAAATCACCCCCAATACCAAACAGTAAATCACTGTCACCAGACCCGCTGTTCCAACAAAGAGTCCAACAAAGCGTGTCTTAAACTGGTGTTTCATCATTATGAGGTTCTTTATGTCAACCATAGGCCCGATAATGAGGAAGGCCACCGTTGGAGCCACTCCAAAACTAGAGAGTAGCGAAGCTCCGATAAAGGCATCCGCTTCCGAACAAAGCGAGAGGATAAAGGCTAAAAGCATCATGATGAGGATGGCCGTCACCGAATTGTGCCCGATGCTTGTTAGGATACGGGTTGGTAGGTAGGTCTGCATACTTGCGGCCACCAGGCTCCCAAAAATCAGGTAACGCCCAGTGTCGAAAAATTCATCTACCGCATGAACCAAGGCCTGAAAGATTTTCTTACCAGCTGACAAGCCACTATAATCATGAACATGATTGACCTTGCGATTGTCCTTAAGAATCTGGTCATCCACCACAAAGCCAAGCAAGATTCCCAAAATCATGGCAATCAAGAAAGCTCCGAGAAAACGTAAAATCACGTAGTACCAAGAGTTCCCAAAGGCCGTATAGGTCGCAAAAAGAACGACTGGATTAATGATAGGAGCTGTTGCCATAAAAGGAATAGCCGTGTAGCTAGGCACTTTTTTCTCTAAAAAGCGCGTGATAATAGGAACAATCCCACATTCACATGAGGGAAAGATGAAACCAACCAGAGTCCCAAAGAGAATTGCCAAGACCTTGTTTTCGGGTAAGAAGTTTTGGACCTTCTCAGGCGTCACAAAGATTTCGATAAAGCCTGATAGGATACTTCCCAACAAGACAAAGGGCAAGGCTTCAATAATAATAGATAGAAAAACTGCCAGAAGCTGCAAAACGCTATCTGGTAGTTGATGGAAAATAGCCATAAATTTTATTTCTTCTTATCTTCTTGAAGACGTTTGTCCTTCTTAGGATCCGTTCCCGCCTTTTCAAAATCAGGGATAGCCGCAAAAGATGCCATCATGCTTTCAAGTTCATTTGTTTTTTTCTGAATAACTGCCATAAAAAGCCTCCGAGTTTAAATAAGATACTAAGGGCATTATTTCTATGAGAAATAGCCCCAAACAATAGGTTCACCCTTCTATTATACTACCTCTTGCTTAAAAATTCTCGCTTCAGCTACAATGTTTTCTCCCCAAGCAAATCTCCTATCGTGGTATAATAGAGTTTATGGAAAATCGTAATTTTGAAACATTGGCTCAGGAATTGGGCCTGAAAAAACAACAAGTTGAAACCGTTTTGGAATTGACTGCAGAAGGCAATACCATTCCCTTTATTGCCCGTTACCGTAAGGAAAAAACAGGCAATCTTGATGAAACGCAAATCAAGGCCATTATTGATATGGACAAGTCTTTGACGGCTCTTTTGGACCGCAAGGAAACGGTTCTGGCTAAGATTGAGGCTCAGGGCAAATTGACCGACCAACTCAGATCAGCCATCGAAGCCGCTGAAAAATTGGCGGATGTGGAAGAACTCTACCTTCCCTATAAAGAAAAACGCCGTACCAAGGCAACCATTGCCCGTGAAGCAGGTCTTTTTCCGTTGGCTCGTCTTATCTTGCAAAATAGTCCCAACCTCCAAGCTGAAGCTGAAAAGCTAACATCTGAGGCCTTTCCAACGGCTGACAAGGCACTTGTGGGTGCTGTGGATATTTTAGTTGAGGCCTTTTCTGAGGACAATAGTCTTCGTTCTTGGACCTACAATGAAATCTGGAAAAATAGTGACATCACATCGACCCTCAAGGATCAATCTCTGGATGAAAAAGAAATCTTCAAGATTTACTACGATTTCGAGGATAAGGTGTCTAAGCTCCAAGGTTACCGTACTTTGGCCCTTAACCGTGGTGAAAAACTGGGCGCTATCAAGGTAAGCTTTAAGCACAATCTTGAGAAAATGCACCGTTTCTACAGTGCCCGTTTCAAACAAAAAAATGATTATATCGAGGAAGTCATCAACCAATCTCTCAAGAAGAAAATCATTCCAGCCATGGAGCGCCGTATCCGTAGTGAGTTGACTGAAGCCGCAGAAGATGGAGCTATTAATCTCTTCTCTGACAATCTTCGAAACCTTCTTTTAGTGTCACCACTGAAAGGCAAGATGGTGCTTGGTTTTGACCCAGCCTTCCGTACAGGAGCTAAGTTGGCCGTGGTTGACCAAACAGGAAAACTCATTACGACGCAAGTTATTTATCCAGTAGCTCCAGCTAGTCAGGCTAAGATTGCCCAAGCTAAGAAAGACTTGGCTGACCTCATTAAAAAGCATGCCATTGAGATTATTGCTATCGGAAACGGAACAGCAAGTCGTGAAAGTGAAGCCTTTGTGGCAGAAGTCCTCAAAGATTTCCCAGAGACTTCTTATGTTATTGTCAATGAAAGTGGTGCTTCTGTCTACTCTGCGTCAGAGTTGGCCCGTCATGAGTTTCCAGATTTGACGGTTGAAAAACGTTCTGCCATTTCTATTGCTCGTCGTCTTCAAGACCCATTAGCTGAGTTGGTTAAGATTGACCCTAAATCAATTGGAGTAGGCCAATACCAGCATGATGTTAGTCAGAAGAAACTCTCTGAAAATCTTGATTTCGTCGTTGATACCGTGGTTAACCAAGTAGGTGTCAATGTCAATACAGCCAGTAGTACCCTCTTGTCACACGTCTCAGGACTCAACAAGACCATCTCTGAAAATATCGTCGCCTACCGTGAGGAAAATGGTGCGATTACATCCCGTGCTGAAATCAAAAAGGTCCCACGTCTTGGTGCTAAAGCATTTGAACAGGCAGCCGGCTTCCTTCGTATTCCAAACGCTAAAAATATCTTGGATAATACGGGAGTCCACCCAGAGTCTTATCCAGCAGTGAAAGCCCTCTTTAAGCAGTTGGATATCACAAATTTGGACGACTCTGCCAAGGCAAAATTGAAGGCCCTCAATCTTAAAGAAACAGCAGAAGAGCTAGGGCTTGGTCAGGAAACCCTCAAAGATATTATTGCTGACCTTTTGAAACCCGGTCGTGACCTCCGTGACGATTTTGAAGCACCGGTGCTTCGTCAGGATGTTCTTGAGCTCAAAGACTTGTCTGTGGGACAAAAGCTCGAAGGAACAGTGCGTAATGTTGTGGACTTTGGTGCCTTTGTGGATATCGGTGTCCATGAGGATGGCCTTATCCACATTTCTGAGATGAGCAAGAACTTTGTTAACCATCCAAGTCAAGTCGTTTCTGTCGGAGACTTGGTTACTGTCTGGGTGTCAAAAATTGATCTGGAACATGAAAAGCTTAATCTTTCCTTGGTGAATCCACGTGAATCTAACTGATTATGTCAAGACCGTTTCTATTGAAGATTTCGGCTGGGAATTTAAGCATCAGGCCTTGTGGAACAAGCGCCTCCGGACCACTGGAGGGCGATTTTTTCCCAAGGATGGCCACTTAGATTTCAACCCAAAACTTTATGAGGAACACGGCCTTGAAACCTTTCGAAAAATCGTTCGTCACGAACTCTGTCATTACCACCTTTATTTTCAAAAGAAGGGCTACAAGCATGGAGATAGAGATTTTAAGGAGTTACTAGCTAAGGTTGATGGCCTTAGATATGCACCCAAGATGCAAGGTCAGAATGAAACATATTATGTCTATCAGTGTCAATCTTGTGGTCATACTTACCGTCGCAAACGCCGTGTCAATACGCAGAAATTTAGCTGCGGTCTATGCCGAGGTAGGCTCATTTTTCTAAATCAGTCCTAGGGCTGATTTTTTTAGTCTAAAAAAATCATATAATTAAATCAAAGAAGTGATGGGAGAAAAAGACCATGTCAAATCGTTTTTATAAGACACGAAAAAATAGACTAGTTGCCGGTGTTGTTGCAGGTTTGGCAGACAAGTTCGGCTGGGATTTGGCCTTGGCTCGTGTCTTGGCTGTTATTCTCATGATATCAACTCAGTTTGGCATCGTTTTGTATGTGGTTTTAGCTTTTCTTCTCCCTTATAAAGAAGATATTTATCCTGAAATCAAACTCAAAGATGGACGCAAGCGCAAAAATGCCGAACCCGTTGAAGATGAGTGGAACTGGTAAGATTTATAGTTAAAATAAAGTGGCCTGTGCTAGGACTTTGGTGCCTATCATAGGTCTTTTTTGGTTTGAAGGCCGCATTGAAAGCCTTTTTATGTTACAATAAAACTAGTAAAAAATCGGAGGAAATCACATGACAGTAACCGTTAAAATGTTGGTTGATAAGGTTAAACTCAAGGTTATTTATGGTACCAAAGAGCTATTAGAAAAACCAATTACAACCGCTGATATCTCTCGTCCAGGGTTAGAAATGACGGGTTATTTTGACTACTATTCGCCAGAACGAATCCAATTGGTTGGGATGAAGGAGTGGTCTTACCTTAATACTATGACTGACTATAACCGTTACTCAGTCTTCAGTACTATGTTCAAAAAGGAAACGCCAGCTATTATCGTAGCACGTGAGCTTGAAATTCCTAAGGAAATGCTTCGAGCTGCCAAGGAAAATGGCGTTTGTGTGCTCCAAGGCCATAACGGAACATCAACACTTTCTGGTGAGATGTCTTGGTACCTCAATGCACAGTTGGCTGAACGTACCAGTGTTCATGGTGTCTTAGTAGATATCTACGGAATGGGCGTACTTATTCAAGGTGACTCCGGTATCGGTAAGAGTGAGACAGGGCTTGAGTTGGTTAAACGTGGTCACCGTTTGGTTGCGGATGACCGTGTAGATGTTTATGCCAAGGATGAGGAAACCCTCTGGGGTGAGCCAGCCGAGATTCTTCGCCACCTTCTTGAAATTCGTGGTGTTGGGATTATTGATGTCATGAGCCTCTACGGAGCAAGTGCTGTTCGTAATTCTTCTCAAGTTCAGTTGGCTATCTACCTTGAAAACTTTGAAAAAGGTAAGATTTTTGACCGACTCGGAAATGGCAATGAAGAGATTGAATTGCAAGGGGTTAAGATTCCATGCGTTCGCATTCCAGTTAAAACCGGTCGTAACGTGTCTATTGTTATCGAAGCTGCAGCCATGAACTATCGTGCCAAACAGATGGGATTTGATGCGACTAAAACCTTCGAAGACCGCTTAACAAAACTCATTAGTGAGAACGGAGAAAAGTGATGTTAGCAACTATTGATCCAATTGCCCTAAAGCTTGGTCCCATCAGCATTCATTGGTATGCTATCTGTATTGTATCTGGTCTTTTACTTGCTGTTTATCTAGCCCAGCGTTGGGCTCCCGAAAAAGGGATAGATCCTGAAAATATCTTAGATTTCATTCTCCTTGCTTTTCCAATAGCCATTATCGGTGCACGATTCTATTATGTGATCTTCCAGTGGTCTTATTACAGCCAAAATCCATCGGAAATTCTCGCTATTTGGAATGGTGGGATTGCTATCTATGGAGGTTTGATTGCCGGAGCGGCTGTCCTTTATTGGTTTGCTAAGCGCCATGCCATTGCTGTTTTAGACTTTTTGGATATTACGGTACCTGGCGTTATGATTGCTCAGAGTATCGGACGTTGGGGCAACTTTATTAACCAGGAAGCCTACGGGAAGGCAGTTAGTCATCTCAACTATGTTCCCGAATGGATTCGTCAACAGATGTATATCGAAGGCAGTTATCGTGTCCCCACTTTCCTTTACGAGAGTCTGTGGAATTTACTAGGCTTTCTTATTATTCTGGGACTGCGACGTTTTAAAAAGGGACTACGACAGGGAGATTTGACCTCATTCTATCTTATCTGGTATGGTATTGGACGTTTTGTGATTGAGGGAATGCGTACGGATAGCCTCATGTTTGCTGGCTTGCGTGTTTCCCAATGGGTCAGCATTGCCATCCTTATCTTGGGAATAGTCTTGCTCTATTTCCGCAAGCAACGCCCCGAAGCAGATTATAAAATGAAAAACTAGTCATACCACTCAGACTTTGTTATAATATAATGAAATTTATCATAACGAATGTCAAAAAAAGCTGGAAATTTAATTTAGTTTTTCTTTAAAAGGTAAAAAGGAGTCCAAAAAATGGCAGAAATTGCATTTCTTATTATCGCAATCGCTCTTGCAGCCTTCTTAGTTGCATTGATTCCAACACTACTTCGTACACGTCATGTGGTCAAAGAAGTTGAAGAAACGGTTGCTGTTCTACGCACAGATATTAATGTCACACTTCATCAGACTAATGAAATCTTGGCTAAAGCTAATGTTTTGGTCGAAGATGTCAACGAAAAAGTTCAAACCATCGATCCACTCTTTGTGGCAGTAGCTGAGCTTTCTGAAAGTGTTTCTGATTTGAATACTGAAGCACGTTACCTTGGTGCTAAGGCAAGCGCTGCAGGTGCAAGTGTTGGTAAAGCTGGTTCAGCCTACGCTGTTGGTAAGATAGCCTCAAAACTATTTCGTAAAAAAGACAAGAAAAAATAAGGAGGTCTTTTCATGAGTAAATTTCTAAATACCCTAGTTATTGGAGCAGCTTCTGGAGCTGCTGCAGCTTATTTCTTCACTACTGAAAAAGGTAAAGCCGTTAAGGCTCGTATTGATGAGGAGATTGCCTCATTCAAAGAAGATCCTAAAGCTTACCAAAACCAAGTGGTGGAAAAAGCTAACGACTACAAAGATTTGGCAGTTGATACTTTCCAAGACTACAAAACAAAATTTGAAAATGGTGATATCACTGCAGATGATTTGACAAAAGCCGTTCAAGAAAAAACAGCTCAAGTTGCTGAATTTGCAAAAGATAGCTTTGAATTAATCAAAGAAAAAACAGCCCAAGTGACACCTGAACAAGCAGATGTGGAGGCTAAAACACAAGCTATGGTTGATGATATCGTGATTGATATCAAAGATATTTCTGAAGCAGCAGCAGAATCAGAAGCAAACTAAAAAAGAGCCCGCTGGGCTTTTTTTAGTGCTTGGAAAAGTTAAACTGGACTTCTATGTTAGCCAGGACTTCAAAGACATTTGTCATTGAGTGACAGTATTGTCTAATGAAATGACAAGAAAAACGTTGACCCGAAATCAACGTTTTTTTGCTTTATAATTTTCGATGAGGAAGTAAATGCCAACCTGTCCCAGGATACTAATTGTAATAGCCCAGAAAAAGGCCCAGAAGGAAGCCACCTGTGCTACCAAGAAAAGGAAGGCAACTAGGACTGTTGAAATACAGAAGCTTGAGATACGTCCGAAGAAAATCATATCTTGTAGCTTAATACTATTATTGTTTAAGCCTTGATAATCCTGATAACTAGTCATTTGTGAGCTATCACTCTCAAGATCTTCCAGGTGATCAAATTGACGGTTTAAGTTGTCAGCCATGTCTGCCTCCTTTCTATATCAGATACCTAAAACACTTTAAGTGTTGGCAAAATGACTCAGTCAGTATTTCACTATTTAGAATCTCATTAATAATACCATAAAAAAATTGGACTTGCAAAGTTTTTTTTGTATTTTCTCTAAAATTGAGTATTATAAAACTAAATATAAATATCTAAATACACATAAATAGACTAAAAATTCTAAAATAATTAGGTCATTTGTGCTATAATGTAAGTTATGGAAAAAATAGTGATTACAGCGACAGCTGAGAGCTACGAGCAGGCACGTGAGCTCCTAGAACTTGGCGTAGATCGTATTTACATCGGCGAAAAAGCCTTCGGCCTTCGTTTGCCAAAGCCTTTTTCATTCGCAGAAATGCGAAAGATTGCAGAGCTGGTACATGAGTCAGGTAAGGAATTAACTGTTGCAGTTAATGCCCTCATGCACCAAGGTATGATGGATGCTCTTCCAGACTACCTTGATTTTCTTGAAGAAATCAAGGCAGATTATATCACGGTTGGTGATGCGGGAGTTTTCTACATCTGTAACCGTGACAATCGTCCCTTCAAAATGATTTATGATGCTTCAACCATGGTAACCTCTAGCCGTCAGATTAATTTCTGGGGCAAACAAGCAGGAGCTTCTGAAGCAGTTTTGGCTCGTGAGATTCCGTCTGCGGAACTCTTCATCATGGCTGAAAATCTTCAAATTCCAGCTGAGGTTTTGGTCTATGGGGCAAGTATCATTCACCATTCCAAACGTCCGCTTCTTCAAAACTATTACAACTTTATCAAAACAGATGAATCTGTTACTAAAGAACGTGACCTTTTCCTCTCTGAGCCTGGAGATCCAGATTCTCACTACTCAGTTTATGAAGACTTGCATGGAACACATATCTTTGCCAACAATGACCTGGATATGATGACCAAGCTTTCAGAACTCATCGAACATGGCTTTGACCACTGGAAATTGGATGGCGTTTATTGTCCGGGTGAAAACTTTGTAAAAATTACTGAGTATTTTGTGAAGGCTCGTGACCTCATTGAAGCTGGCGAATTTTCACAAGACCAAGCCTTCCTTTTTGATGAGGCTATTCACAAATTACACCCAGCCAACCGTGGTTTGGATACAGGTTTCTATGATTATGAACCTGACCGTGTAAAATAAACATACTTCCTCCTTCGTTTGAGAGTTTTCCATTTTCAGGGAACGAAGGAGCCTTCTAAAAACTAAAATCGACAATCTTGCAAATTGGAGAAATTATGACTACAACTAAAAAACGCCCAGAGGTTCTGGTACCTGCTGGGACTTTGGAAAAATTGAAAGTCGCTGTAAATTACGGCGCAGATGCTGTTTTTGTTGGTGGACAAGCCTATGGTTTGCGTAGCCGTGCCGGAAACTTTACCATGGATGAACTTCGTGAAGGTATCGAATACGCTCACGCTCGTGGTGTTGATGTGCACGTTGCCTCAAACATGGTTACCCATGAAGGAAATGAAAAAGGTGCTGGTGAGTGGTTCCGTGAATTGCGTGACATGGGACTTGATGCCGTTATCGTATCTGACCCAGCCTTGATTGAAATCTGTTCAACCTACGCTCCAGGACTCAATATCCACTTGTCAACGCAAGCATCTGCGACAAACGTTGAAACCTTCCATTTTTGGAAACAGTATGGTTTGACCCGTGTTGTTTTAGCACGTGAGGTTACCATGGAAGAATTGGCCGAAATCCGTAAACGCACGGATCTTGAAATCGAAGCCTTTGTCCACGGTGCTATGTGCATCTCATACTCAGGTCGCTGTACCCTTTCTAACCATATGTCAGACCGTGATGCCAACCGTGGTGGTTGCTCTCAGTCATGCCGCTGGAAATACGACCTTTACGACATGCCATTCGGCCAAGAGCGTAAGAGTATTCATGGTGAAGTTCCTGAAGAATACTCAATGTCAGCCGTTGACATGTGTATGATTGAAAACATCCCAGACCTTATCGATAATGGTGTTGATAGCCTTAAGATCGAAGGTCGTATGAAATCTGTCCACTATGTTTCGACGGTTGCCAACTGTTACAAGGCTGCCTGTGACGCCTACATGGAAAGTGCAGAAGCCTTTTACGCCATCAAAGATGATTTGATTGATGAGCTTTGGAAAGTTGCCCAACGTGAATTGGCAACAGGTTTCTACTACAAGACACCAACAGAAAACGAGCAACTCTTTGGTGCCCGTCGTAAAATTCCACAATACAAATTTGTTGGTGAAGTCGTTGACTTTGACCCAGCAACTATGACAGCTACAATCCGTCAACGTAATGTTATCCTCGAAGGTGACCACGTTGAATTCTACGGACCAGGCTTCCGTCATTTCGAGTGTGACATCAAGGACCTTCACGATTCAAATGGTAATAAGATTGACCGTGCACCAAACCCTATGGAACTTCTTACGATCACTGTCCCACAAGAAGTTAAACCTGGTGATATGATTCGTTCAACCAAAGAAGGTTTGATTAACCTCTACCAAAAAGACGGTTCAAGTAAAACTGTTCGTGCCTAATGACGAAAAAAATAAACGGTCTTTTAGTAGATAATGAGAGCAGGTGCCAGCATTATCACACAGAGCTTGATATTGTTGCCTTAAAATGTTTCCAGTGTCAAAAATATTATGCTTGTTATCAGTGTCATGATAGCTTGGAGGACCACAAGTTTCGAGCCTATCCTTGTCAGTTGAAGGAGGACAAGGTTCTTATTTGCGGTGTTTGTAGGCACGAAATGACGATTGAGGAGTACCAAGAGGCAGTAGCCTGTCCCAATTGTCACAGTCGGTTTAACCCAGCTTGTTCAAAGCACTATGACATTTATTTTGCAAAATAAAAAGATTGAAGATTCTGTTCCAACGAACAAAGTCTTCAATCTTTTTTTAGTTAAAGTAGCTATGATTTTTTAGTGCTTTTAAAACTGGCTTAGTCACCAAAGAGACGATGAGTCCTTTTAACAGGTCAGGAATGATAAAAGGTGTCAAACCGACAGCTACGGCTGTAGACCAACCCATATTTCCCAGGAAGTGAAGGGTGATAATTCCACCGACAAATACTGGGACATCTCCTAAAACAAAAGCCAAAAAGATTTTCCAAATGGGTGTATCAGCATTGGTCAGTTTAGAAGTGATAAAGGCGAAAAGGGGATAGGCAAGTATATAACCAGCTATTGGACTAAAGAAGGTTTGAAAACCACCGCTACCTCCTGCGAAAACGGGTAGACCAATTGCACCGAGAATAAGATAGAGGAGAGCAGCAAGAGTAGCTTCCCTCGGTTTAAAAATGGCAGCCACCAGTCCTACAGCAAAGGTCTGTAAGGTAATGGGCACCGCTCCTATCGGAATGATGATTTGTGATAGGGCAGCAATGATAGCAGCACCAAAGGCTGGAATAATGATATAAAGTGTACGATTCTTTGACATTTTTAGTTAACCTCCATTCATACAACAGTTAACTTATTATAGCAAGTAGTATATTTTTAGTCAACTGAAAAATAAAACGAAGTTAACTATTTCGTTAACTTCGTTGTGGTATGATTTTGAGACGTTTAATGTCTTTTAGTTCAATCATGCTGATAACCTTATCTTGTTCGATGAAGAGTGCTTGTCGTTCCCTGTCATAACGATTGATGTACCCTTTATAAATCTTTTGGTTAGACGTCAGCATGACCATCTGTTTATTATCAATAGCATCGTAGATATCATTAATAAGCTGATTCTGCAGTAGGTGGACAGGTTTGCTGTGACCTGTTTCCACAAACTGATGAAGCTGATGCTTTACCGCTTCTAAAAAGTTTATCATGGTCATTTCCCTCGTTTCTTGTTAAAATAATTATAGCATGAAAGGTGACATTTTGTGGATAAGTTAGTCAAAATCGCACCATTTTCACAGAAAAAAACGAATAAACCTAGTGGAGGTACAAAATGGCAGAATTTTCATTTGAAATTGAAGAAAAACTCTTGGTCTTGTCCGAGAACGACAAGGGTTGGACCAAGGAACTTAACCGCGTGAGCTTTAACGGAGCACCAGCCAAGTATGACATCCGTAGCTGGAGCCCAGACCACACTAAGATGGGTAAAGGTATAACCCTTAGCAACGAAGAATTCCAAGTTCTAGTTGATGCCTTCAAAAAATAAGAAATAAGGTCAGCAGAAGAGCTGGCCTTATTTTTGTGTTTAAAACGTATCAAAGATAAGTTTGAGATTAAGAATGGTTAGGATAATAGCGATGGCATAGCCAAGCAAAGTATTCCACTTGGCATTGACGTGTTTTCCCATGAGTGATTTTTTAGAAGTATAGTAAATCAGAGGGAAAATAGAGAATGGCAAGGCAAGTGAAAGGAAAACCTGAGAGTAAACCAAAAGTTGATCCAAAATCTTTTCTTGATCACCGTAAAGAATGGCTACGATGATGACAGGTAGGAGGGCAAAAAGACGTGTGAACAAACGAATCACCCACTGTGGCAACCTCATATGAAGGAAACCTTCCATAACAATCTGACCTGTCAAGGTTCCGGTGATAGTAGAGTTTTGACCACTAGCCAAGAGCGCCAAGGCAAAGAGTGTTGAAAGTGTCGAACTAGCTATCGCACCGGCAATCTTAGAGTCTTGAAGGGCATCGTACATTTGTGAAAATGCCGAAATATCAGAAGCATGACCATAGAAGAGAGCCGCCCCCAAAATCAAGAGGAGGGAGTTCACCACAAAGGCCAAACTCAACTGAATATTAGAATCCCAAGTCATGAAGCGCACAGCCTTGGTTACATCTTTTCCATCAGTGTGGTCTACCTTACGTGTCTGAGATATGGATGAATGTAAGTAGAGGTTGTGAGGCATAACCGTTGCCCCGACAATCCCAAGTGCCAAGGTCAACTGGCTGGTATGTCCAGGAGCATGTGGCTCAAATAGAGTCGCTGTAGGGAGATAGCCCTTGAGAATTCCTGTTATACTAGGCTCGGACAAGGCCACTAGATAGACAAAGATAATCAAGATTGTCAAAATTAAGGTAGAAACAATCGCTTCGATTTTCTTGAAACCTAGCTTCATGATGAGTAGTAGCAGGAAGACGTCTAGGACAGTTGCCAGAATGGCAATCATGATTGGGATACCAAAGAGAAGGTTTAAGGCGATGGCAGAACCAAGCACCTCAGCCAAGTCCGTCGCCATCAAGGCTAACTCCAAGATAACCCAAAGCGTGTATCGCAACCATTTTGGCGAGTGAAAGGCAGTAGCTTGCGCCAAGTCCATCTGGGTTACAATCCCTAATTTCCCAGACATTTGTTGCAACTGCATGGCAATCAAAGAGGAAATTAAGATAATGAAAAGCAAACTGTACTTGTAGGTTGCACCACCAACAACACTGGTGATCCAGTTTCCGGGATCCATGTATCCCACAGCCACTAGTGCCCCAGGCCCTAAGAAAGCCTTGAGATTTTGCCCAAAACGGTTATTATTTGGTGTATCAATTGATTGGTTCACTTCAGAAAGTGAAACCTTTTTTAAAGATGTCATAAGCACCTCTTTCTAAGTCTTATCTGAATGGAAGCGTCACTATTACCACTCAGCCAGACAACCTAATTATAACACTATGAGAAAGATGTGCAAGCTTTTGCAAGACGTTGGCATATTTGTCAAATCTGACTTTTTAGCATTGGCTTTTTATACTCAACTATAAAAGTAGAGTATTTAATGGATGAAGGAGAAAAATTAACTAGATAATTTGCCATCGAACTAGATAGAGCGCCTTAAAAATCCTGGACTGACAGGGAATTACATTGGTCTCTGGAAGTCTCTTTAGTACAAAGAAAACAAAGCATGGTTTATCCTGCTAAACAATACGCTATCTATGCAGTAGCAGCCCTTACATGTCAATCAGTTTGGGTATCAGTATCAAAAGCAAAATTTTGGTCATAAGAAAATGCTTCTCTCAAGTTGAGAGAAGCGTTTTTAAATATTATCTGATGAGAGCGCTATATTGACTGAACATCTCGTTAATATCATCTTCAACCAAGTGATAGATTTTCCAGTCAAATTCAGTTTTCGCAACATCATCAACCAAGACTGTATAGCAAAAATCCATATAATCTTCATAAAAATCAGAGATGAAGGGGAGGAGTATGTCACTAATGTCAGTTGAATAGAGTTTTTCATCAAGATGTTTAAAGAGATAGTCTGTACCTGTAATCTTTTCATTCTTGAGTTTTTGTGCATCCTCAAGGTTAAATCCATCACTTTGGGGATTCAGAAAATCATGTTTTCCTAACCAAGCTACGAAGATACTGAGATGAAAAGCAGCTCTTTTACTAATCTCTTGCATATCTGATTGGCTTATTTTTTCTGAAGGGATATCGTTTTCTTCACAATAAAATACAAGTGCGTGATCGAAAAAATAATCTGTGCGGTCTATGGGAAAGTCTACTTGGCTTTCTTCTATTTTTGTATCAGACTGTTCACCCACACTTGATTTTTTCTTAAATAGGGACTGTAATTTTTGAAAACGTTTATACCTCATATAAAAATATCCCATTATTTGACTAATGGGATATCATTTTTTATTTCATCGTTGGGAACAACAAGACATCACGGATGGTTGTTGTGTCAGTGAGAAGCATGCAGAGACGGTCGATACCGATTCCGAGTCCACCTGTTGGTGGCATACCGTATTCGAGGGCTTCAACGTAGTCGTAGTCGATGCCTGTTGCTTCGTCGTCACCGAGTTCTTTGGCAGCAGCTTGTGCTTCGAAACGTGACAATTGATCGATTGGGTCGTTCAATTCGGTGAAGGCATTTCCGTACTCTTTTGTCATGATGAAGAGTTCGAAACGGTCAGTGAAGCGTGGGTCTTCTGGGTTTTTCTTAGCCAATGGAGACACAGCAACTGGGTGACCGTAAACGAATGTTGGTTGAATCAAGGTTTCTTCAACGAATTCTTCGAAGAAGGCGTTGATGATGTGACCAACTTCAGTGTAGTGTTTTTCAACTGGAACATTCTTTTCAGCAGCGATAGCTTTGGCTTCGTCCAAAGTCATGTCTTGCCAGAAGTCAACACCAGTGATTTCCTTGATAGCGTCAACCATGTGGATGCGTTTGAATGGTTCGTTGATCTTGATTTCAGTTCCTTGGTAGTTGATAGGTCCGTCACCTTTAACGGCTTTAGCAGCGTGTTGGATGATACCTTCAGTCAAGTTCATGATATCGTGGAAGTCAGCGTAAGCTTGGTAAACTTCGATAGATGTAAACTCAGGGTTGTGAGTAGCATCCATACCTTCGTTACGGAAGATACGTCCAATTTCGTAAACACGTTCCATACCACCAACGATGAGGCGTTTGAGGTGGAGCTCAGTTGCGATACGAAGCACCATGTCAATATCTTGAGCGTTGTGGTGAGTGATAAATGGTTTAGCAGCAGCACCACCAGCTTCATTGTGAAGAACAGGTGTTTCAACTTCAAGGAAACCTTGGGCATCAAGGTAACGACGGATTTCAGAAATGATTTTTGAGCGTGTCACAAAGCGGTCAAAGCTGTCACGGTTAGAAATCAAATCAAGGTAACGTTTACGGTAGATGGTTTCAACATCTGAAAGTCCGTGGAATTTCTCAGGCAATGGACGAAGGGCTTTAGACAAGTGTGTGATGTGGGTAGCTTTAATAGAAAGTTCTCCCATATCTGTACGCATGACTTCACCTTCGATACCGAGGAAGTCACCAAGGTCTGCTTTTTTGAAGATTTGGTAGTTTTCGTCACCGACCGCATCTTTACGCACGTAGATTTGGATTTGACCATCACGGTCTTGAATGTGGGCAAAGCCAACTTTACCTTTACCACGTTTTGTCATCAAACGACCTGCGATAGTAGCAGTATCGTTGATTTCGTGCAATTCTTCTTTTGTTTTATCAGCGTATTTGTCTTTTAATTGACCAGATGTAGCTGTGCGTTCGAATCGTTTACCAAAAGGATCAATTCCTTGTTCAGCCAAGGCCGCCATTTTCTCACGACGGACAATTTGTTGATCGTTTAATTCTTCCATGTGTTGATTTGACATGTTAGTCCTCCATAAAATAGTCGTTACCATTGTATCATAAATAGCCCTCTAAAGATAGGAGAAATGGTTGAATGTCAGAGGGAAAATTCTCTATTTTTAGAAAAAATAGAGAGATAGCATTAATCTTTGATTAGAAAGTTACAGAATTTATTGACAAATATAATAAGCCAGGTGTACAATATCATGGTAAGTTTCGTATTTAATAAGGAGGATATACGATGAAAAAGAAAAATTATGTTGGTAAGGCCCTTATGTTTGGTGCTTTACTAGCACCTATTGGGATGCCAACGGTATCTGTTTTGGCAGATAGCTTTTATCAAAATCAAACGAGTGCTCATGCTGCTGACATTACAAACTGGATTGCCAGCACACCTGAACAAATTACAAATAATTTGACAACTCAAAATATCAATCCAAAACAATTGAATGGTCAACAATACGTCATTCAATGGGGAGATACTTTGTGGGGAATCTCTCAAGCTACTGGTATTTCAGTTGAAAAATTAGCTTACGATAACAATATTCAGAATATTGACCTTATCTATGCAGGTGATGTTCTTATCTTGAATCGTGATGGTCAAGTACCAACTGATTACCATGTGACTGGTAGCGGTCATCGTTGTGCAAACTCTAAAGTAGTTATCAACAACTACTATGGAGACCACAACCGTGTTGTTATCAAAAATACGACATTTGTATCTGATGACCACTCTAAGACTACAGTTATCTATGCACCAGATAATTCTGACAATAGTCTTTCATTCTCAAACACTAACAATAACTCAGGTGACAAAGATACCAAAGATTCTAAAGATAGCAAGGATTCATCTTCATCATCATCAGAATCTAAGGAATCTAAAGATGCTTCATCAAGCTCATCAAGCTCATCAAGTTCAACAAGTGGATCATCATCTTCTACTTCAAGTTCAACAGCAAGCAGTAGTGAAAGCAAACCAAGTACAGAAAGCTCTAAGGAAAAAGAATTGTCTGATGATGCTTTCCAAGACAAGGTTCAAAGCGAATTCGAACAAGTTTATCAACAAAAACGCTCAGGTAGCCCAGCATGGTCTTTCTTCTCACATGTGACTGATACAGCAGGTGGCAACACTGAAGCTAAGAAAGATACTGAAAGCACAGCTCTCTACCGTCAAGGTGAAACACCTAAGGCAGAAGATATCGTTGATGGACCTAAAGATGGTGCCAAAACTGAATCTAATGCCAAGGCTCTTGCAGAAAAAATCTATGATGCCCTTAACAGAGACAGCAAGATGTCAGATTTAATCAAGGCAAAATATGCGCAAATTAAGGTAACTTACCAAGGCGATAAATGGACCTTCAATGTTGACGTTTACAAAGAAAAAGAAAGCTCATCATCAAGCTCTGAAAAATCATCTGAATCTAAGGATTCTTCAAATAATGATTCTCAAACAGAATCACGCATGAGCTCAAGCTCTTCAAGCGACGACCATTCATCAAGTTCTTCAAGTCATAGTGATTCAGACTCAGATGCAACTTTTGATGACCTAAATGGTGATAACTAGAGAGGGGCTAAGCATGTCAAAGAGAAATATCATTATTAGTGTGATTCTTGCTTGCCTTGTGATTACGGGTACTGGTTTCGGTGCTTTCTATTATTGGGGCACACACCATTTAGATAGTGTTGTACCTGGTAAGGTTTATCAATACTCAAGCTCACTTAACGGTGAGGTCAATAACCGTGTCATGTATGTGGCCTTCCAAGAAGGTGGTAACAAGGCGATTGTCGGTCAGGACCGTACAACTGTTCTTAATGCCGCTAAAAGTCAAGGCGATTTTGACAAGGCCTACAATGATCAATCAGCTAAATGGAAATACAGCGTAACGAAAACAACGCTTACCCTTGGTAAAAAAGAAAATGATCAAGTGTCACAATGGCAATACAACAAGGTCTTTGCTTATGGTGACCACTTCACATCAAAAGACTTTTTCTACCAAATTGCTAAAGGCGGTCAAGGCGAAGTTAAACAAAAAATGACCTTTAAAGAAATTCAATAAGCATTAGATTCGTTCAAAATGCTTGAAGGTTTGGAACCTGGTGTTCCAAACCTTTTTTAATGCCTTAACACCCTTAGAAAATAAACGAGATTACCTAAAAGAAGTGAAGTGGAAAATTGAAAAAATAGAGTAAAAACGATATAATAAGGCTGTTTGGGCAGTTGCATGCAGGTCAAATAAGACAGGCAGGACTGGCTATGGACAGTTGACCTAAAGCTAACTTTTGCCGGGCTGAGAAACAGTTATAAGGCTGGCTACTTTTTCTGTCAGTCAGTGTACTTACTAATGTGTTTAAGTCCCTGGAGAAGAGAATTGATTCAAGAAAGAATGGACAGATGATTACTTCTATTGTTTTTGACGTTGACGATACTATTTATGACCAGCAGGCGCCTTATCGTATTGCCATGGGAAAATGCTTCCCTGACTTTGATATGGCACACATAAATCAGGCCTACATTCGTTTTCGCCACTATTCTGACGTTGGTTTTCCACGTGTAATGGCCGGTGAGTGGACAACCGAGTATTTCCGTTTTTGGCGCTGTAAAGAGACACTTTTGGAGTTTGGTTACCGTGAAATTGATGAAGCAACGGGCAATCATTTCCAAGAGGTTTATGAGCAGGAGTTGGAAAATATTACCATGCTTGATGAGATGCGCATGACCCTTGATTTCCTCAAGGAAAAGAAGGTTCCAATGGGCATTATTACCAATGGCCCAACAGAGCACCAGCTTAAGAAGGTTAAAAAGTTGGGACTTTACGATTATGTAGATCCTAAGCGCGTTATTGTTAGTCAAGCGACTGGCTTCCAAAAACCAGAGAAGGAAATCTTTAATCTTGCGGCTGAACAGTTTGACATGAATCCGTCAACAACATTATATGTCGGAGATTCTTATGACAATGATGTCATGGGAGCCTTCAATGGTGGTTGGCATTCTATGTGGTTTAACCACCGTGGCCGTAGCCTTAAACCAGGGACTAAACCAGTTTTTGATTTGGAAATCGATAATTTCGAGCAACTTTTCGGAGCTGTCAAGGTACTTTTCGACCTTCCTAATAACAAATATATTTTTGATATTAACGATAAAGAAAATCCGGTTCTGCAACTAGGCATCAATAATGGTCTCATGATGGCAGCTGAGCGTCTTCTTGAGAGCAATATGAGTATTGATAAGGTGGTTATCCTTCTTCGTTTGGATGCCAATCAAGAAAAAATTATTCGTATGAAATATGGTAAATAAATAGAACGGTCTTGAATGGCCGTTTTATTGTCTAAAGAGTGATAGAAGGAGATTGAAAATGACAGAAAAAAACAGCCTGAGACAGGATATTGAAGCACTAAGTGCTGAGCGTGATGCCCTGGAAAAAGAGGTAGAAGCACTTAAAGCTAAACGTGATGATCTCTTTGAAGGTGTTAGAGATGCAGAACAGATGAAAAGTGTTGCCTGGGATTCATTTTATGCGTTGGCGGATTACCTCAAGGCTGAAGAAAAGCAAAGAGAATTTGCTAATAATTATTGGGAGCATGTTTCTGGGGATCTCAAGATAGACATGGAATTTGTCTTAAGTCGTGGTCTACGGTTTAAACGGTTACTGTCTCAAGGACAGTTTGAACTGGTCTCACAGGAATTAGGCGATTTTGAAAAGGAATTAGACGATTTGGCTCGAAGTTTTGGTGTTGAGCTTGATCGCCTACCAGAGGAACCTAGCCCTATATATTAGTAAGGTATTGCCCTTAAAGTGTTTTTTAGGGGCTTTTTGAATACCAAAAAAGCGATCTTGAAAAGAATCGCTTGCTTTATCTTGTTAGACGATGATTTAGCTGATTTTGTTTTCTTTATCCATGTAAGATGTGTCATTCCAACGTTTAAGAGTGAAATGTTCGCAATCTTCTGTTTCAAGAATAGTGACCGATGCGTTGTCGAGACCACCAGCCTGACGGAGCAGACCTGGCTCAAATCCCAAGAGGCTACGAATCGAAGCTGTTAAATTAGCTCCGTGCCCCACGAGGAGAACGTTTTTAGCATCACTATCTTTAAGTGTTTTGATTAATTGGGCGACACGTTGAGTGGTGCTATAAACAGACTCTGCATGGAAATCTTTAGCACGGAATTTGGCTAGGTTATTGCGAAAAGCGTGCATTTCTTGTGGATAAATCGATTGGACTAATGAAATCTTTTGGCCTTCGAGTTTACCCAAGTTCCATTCACGCAGTGCCTTTGTATAGGTAACCTCAACCTTACTTTTTTGAGACTCAATAATGAGTTCCGTTGTTTTTTTAGCGCGTGGCAGATCGCTTGAAAAGACTAGGTCAAAATGTGTGTCACTGAGATAGCGACCGAGCTCACGTACTTGTTCAATTGATTCTTTAAGTAGAGGCGAATCCCCTTTGGCACCTTGAAGACGTCCTTCTAAGTTCCATTCAGTTTTACCATGACGAACGAAATATAGTTTCATAATTACTCCTTAATATCAGCGAATTCAGCTTTGACAAAATCAGCAAGGGCCTGGCTATTGATACGGATAGAACGCCCAATTTCTCCTGCTGAAACAATGAGAAAACCAGCTTCTCGTGCCGATTGATCAATGTAGATAGGAAAATTGTGTTTTTGACGAATGCCCACAGGATTGTTAGCTCCATGTACATAACCTGTCGTTTTTTGGAGATCCTTTTGTGGAATCATGTGAACTTTCTTGTTCCCTGAAATCTTAGCTAGTTTTTTTTCAGATAGATGTTCAGTGATAGGAACAATGCCAATGACGGGTCCCGTCTTATCACCGTTGAGGGCGAGAGTTTTATAAATGCTCTCACGTGCCACATCCTCTGGAAGCTCACCTTCTAACCCATTGAAGGCTAAGCTGTCATGGTCAATTTTAGCCTTATCAAGAATTTGGTCAACCAAGGTCTTCTTGACTTTGCTTTTCTTTGCCATTATTATATCTCCTTCTAAAATTGTGCATTTCTATCATTCATTATAACACATTCGACTTGACACGCCTAAGCCAATTTTGAAAAGAAAAAAACCAGTGTCCGAGACACTGATTTCTACTGACTACTAGACATCCTTGAGGAACTAGATGAGCTGGTTACAGTAGCTGAGCTAGTTGAACTTGACGATTTAGTGGTCTTGTTTTTAGTTGATTTTTTCTTAATCTTACCAAAGAGTTTTTCAAAGGTTTTACGTTTGTTTTTATCAGGATTGATTTGGTTAAGATCTAGGATATTGTCGAAACCAGGAAGGCTTCCTTGAGACGTGTACTGGTGAAGGTCATAGTCAATCTCAGTATTTGGCAGGGCCTCATAGTAGCCCGAATCGGTACCGTAGGCTGGAATCCATACGGCGTCGAAGTTTTTAGTGGAAACTTCTTGCTCAAGCATGAAATAAGCACCAATGTAAAGACCAACATTTTCAGCTCCAAGACGTTTGAGTTCGGCTCGAAAGGCCTGGACACCTTCATCCATGTTAGACATGGTTTCCTCTTCAACGTCAATCCAGTAATAGGTAGGTTTGTATGGAGAAGCATTTTTGTAGAAAATACGAGCTTCTTCCTTCATCTCCTTTACAGAAGTACCTTGTGCATAGGAATAGACGGCGACTGGAACGTCACGTTTTTTGAGTTCTTTGATATGTGTTTTAAAAGATTTGTCAACCCCATTTGAGCTGGCGGCATTGCTATCCTTGCTAATCTGTGATCCACCGAAGACGCGGATAATAGCACCAGAAATATGATTTGACAAGACATCGTAGTCGATATCCTGAGGTAGTTGCCAACCCGAAAGGTCAATAATGGGATTAAGCACGAGCTCCTCATTAGAGCTACTAGATGGACTGGTTGTTGTTTTGGGCGCTGTAGCAGAAGGAATAGCCGATTTCACGTTCTCGAGATGCGCCTGCTGTTTGGACGTATTGTGAATGTTTGCAATAACTAATGCTAATCCTAAAAGAGCTAGAACCACGTAAACAACGATCGGTTTAATTCTTTTTCTCATTACTTCCCATTCTACCTTAAATAGCGTAAAAATGCAAAATAGTCGGCTTATAAATTCTGTGACTTATATTAAAGTAACTGATTTTTAAAAAGCTTTAGTACCGCTAGTTCACACTGATTTGATGAAGGTATCCCTAGGGATTTAGTTGTGAATTAAGTGAATATTTCATTTATTTAAGACGGATTTTTAGCCTTATTTGTCAGCTTCTTCCTTAAAACTGGCGCCACTAGTGGCATCTGACCAGGCTACCAGTGCTTGAGCAGAGCTATCCAGATAGGTCTGAAGAGGTTGCTTCAAATCAAAAATCGTCTCCCAAAATCCTAAGACCTGTCCTTCTTGGTCTGTTGAGGCTTGATAAGTCTGGATGAGGATTTGCTCAAAACTATCTGTCGGAATGGGGTAACTAATGGTTTTGGTGGGAGAAGCTAGAACTTCAGACATGATCCAATCAGGCAGATTTTCAGCCTCACGGGGGAAGAAACTACCGTCAGTGCCACCATTGTCATATATAAAGTTTCCTTTCGCATCGTAGGCGGCTAGTTTATAGGGCAAGTGGTTCAGTAGTGTTGTTAAATCGTTCATACTGCCATGATAGCCTCTTTCATGACAAAAGGCAATGTTTTGACCTTTTGAAGCACTAGGTCTATAGCTTTCATGAGTTTTTGTGGGAAAAATAGGTTTACACTATTGAACGCCCAAAGTGACTTTTTATCGTGCTAAAAACGCTTGAAATCAATGACTCCAAGCGTTTTGAATTTCAATTCTGAGATTTGCTAAGAGAAATGGCCTTTGTCTATCAGTCGGCCTTGCGTCCGATAAATCGTTTTAAGAAATAGATGAGATAGCCCACAGCAATGTAGCCAGCACTAATTAGGAGGACATTAAGCAAAACCTTGTTCCAGCCCAACTTGTTGACATTGATAAAAAAGTAGGCGAAGGGACTATTTTTTGCGTGTGGAATAGGCAATTTTAAGACTAATCCATTGAGAAGGGCAAAGGCAAAGTAGGCCAAAGGTGCTAAAGACCAGTAAAGGGGCTCACGCAGACGGTAAGCCTTTCGGGCATCAAAAACGAGGGTATCAAGCACCAATCCCCAGGGAACAATGTAGTGGACCAAAAGGTTACGAACCGTCCAAAAGTCTTCCGGCTTGGTACTAGGGGCCAATAGAAAATGATAAATAACACCTGTGATTAAGATGGCCATAGTGACCCCACCCTTGTAACGTAAGAGTTTGATGTTGGTCGTTGCATCCCCTTTGTTGAAATCGTAGATGATAAAGAAAATCAAACTAGAGAAAACCAGGATATTGGACAAAACAGTGTAGTAGAGCAGCATGCCCCAACCATCATCATGGATTTGAATAGAGACCCCAACCAGACCACAAAGGGCTAGTAAGATACGGTAAAAACGAGAAATAGTCATAAGCTTCCTTTTCCTAATAAATAATCTCTCTTATCATATCACATTTTTCACTAACAATTTAGTGAAAATTCTAGTAAAATCAAAGTAAGAAAGACTTTAAGGAGTAATTATGGCCCATCTCATCGATTATCTTGAAAAGGTTGAGAATCTAACATTTGACCAAGAACCTCTGAATATCTTGGATAAGGTTTGTATCAACGAAATCGGCTACCTGACCTATGAAAAATGGCTCACAGCCAGTGACTTAAAGAAACCCATCAATTTACATGACTTCGCTGAGGGTAAGGAGTTAAATCTAGATTATTCCTTTATGGTGACCAAGGAGCGGGTGGAACTCGCAGATGCTATGGTCAGGTCTAGGCGTTTTGCCAGTCTGAGTCTCAGTAACTACCGTAGTGTCTTGGACAAGGAGGTGGAAAAACAGTTTGCGGCGATGATTTTCAGCCTGCCTGAACTGGGCTACCATCAGCTTGTCTTTCGTGGGACGGATGATAGTGTCATTGGATGGAAGGAGGATTTCCAGCTGACCTATAGTCGAGAAATTCCAGCCCATCGCTCAGCCATGACTTTTCTGGAGGACCACTTGCCGAATCTCAGTGGACGTATCGCTGTTTCTGGTCACTCCAAGGGTGGGAATCTTGCTCTTTATTCAGCTGTTCAGAGTTCAACTGCCTTGCGTGAGAAAATCGCAGAGCTCTTGCTCCTGGATTCACCAGGCTTGATGAAGTCCCTCTTAGAGAAGCCTTCTTACCAAGAGTTAAAAGCTAAGATGACAGTTATTAGACCTCAAGATTCTGTCGTGGGGGTTATGCTCTATTGGGATAGGCCTGCCCAGCTTATCGCAGCAGAAGGCATTGGATTTGCGCAACATAACGCCTTGACTTGGGAGGTTGATTTAGTGGCAAATGATTTTGCTTATGAGGACCAGCCAACAGAGTTGAGTCAGCGTTTGGAAGAAACCTTCCAAGAGTGGATTGAGACTTTGCCCAATCAAGAACTCAAGCAAGTTTGCGATTTGGTTTTTGATACCATCCTTGATTCAGGTATTGAAAGCCTCGATGATATTGGCATCCAAGCCTTGCCGCAGCTAGGTCAGATGCTGCAAGAATTTGGCAATCTCTCGGACAAACAAAAGAAGGTCTTGCAAGATGGTTTCAACCAATTACTCTCGATATTTTGGAAGTCAGGGGACAAGAAATCTAGCCTGCCCAAGCTAGAACTTCCTGATTTTATCAAGAAGTTGGGTGAATTGACAAATAACGATTAGGGGCAGCTGGACTATAGGAGTGGAGGATATCATGCCTAAAAACGTACTTATTACAGGAGCAACATCAGGAATTGGTGAAGCAACGGCGTGTGCCTTTGCCAGAGAGGGGGCTAACCTGATCTTGACAGGGCGCCGTGTAGAGCGTCTTCAAGCTCTAAAAGCAGAATTTGAAGCGACCTATCCAGACCAAAAAGTTTGGACCTTTGCACTGGATGTCACTGATATGGATATGGTCAAGGATGTTTGCCAAGCCATTCTCAAAAGTGTGGGGCAAGTCCATGTCTTGGTCAATAATGCAGGCCTGGCACTAGGCCTAACAGCCTATCAAGATTATGAAGAGTGGGATCTGCTGACCATGCTCGACACCAATGTCAAGGGCTTGATGATGGTGACACGTCAGATTTTGCCAAGCATGGTTGCTGCCAATGAGGGACATATCATTAATATGGGCTCTACGGCGGGCATCTATGCCTACGCAGGTGCTGCCGTTTACTCAGCAACCAAAGCTGCAGTGAAAACTTTTAGTGACGGGCTTCGTATCGATACCATTGCCACAGATATCAAGGTAACAACCATTCAGCCAGGTATCGTTGAGACAGACTTTTCTCAAGTTCGCTTTCACGGTGACAAGGACAAGGCGGCTAAGGTTTATCAAGGTTTGGAAGCCCTCCAAGCCCAAGATATTGCGGATGCTGTCCTTTATGTCACCAAGCAACCACGACGTGTCCAGATTTCAGACATGACCATCATGGCTAACCAACAAGCCACAGGGTTTACGATTCATAGGGGGGGATGAAAAGTCTCCGATAAGTCATTTCACAGATGGAAAGGGCTACAAAATTTGGTCGCTTACTCGTATTCTTGCCATGTCTAGATCATAAATAATATACATTCTGAGCCACTATAGGTGGCTTTTTATCATCTTTCTTAACCTTTTACGAATAATAAATTTGAATAGAGATATTTAAAAATAATAACTCATAAGTATTTACATATAAGTACTTATGAGTTATAATAAAGAAAGAGAGATTGATATGTACCTTATTCATTTAAAGATAGAAATGGACATGAACCTGTTAGAGAGTATATTGAAACATTAGCCATGAATTCAAGTAAAGATTCTCGAATCAAATTGCATAAAATTCAAGACTACCTGACTATGTTAAAAAATAGAGGGACCATGATTGGTGAGCCATTCATTAAACATTTAGGAGGAGATATTGGGGAACTAAGGCCCTTAAGAGATAGAATTTTATTTGCAGCATGGCTAGATGATGGTTCTATTTTGCTTCATCATTTTGTGAAAAAGACACAAAAGACTCCAAGGCGTGAGCTGACTAAGGCTCAAAAAGCTTTAGATGACATTAGAAAGCGAGGATTGTAAGATGACCCTAGAAAAGAATCCAGCAATTGGAAGTAGTTGGGATGATTTACAGAAAACTATTTTCACTAAAGAAGAAATCGCAGCAAGTGAACTCCGTGTCGCACTGATGCTTGAGATTATTGATGCTCGTAAAAAACAAGGTATCTCCCAAAAGAAACTTGAAGAATTGAGTGGTGTCAAACAACCTGTTATCGCACGTATGGAGACAGGGAAAACGGCACCTCAGTTAGATACGGTTCTTAAAATACTGGCTAGTCTAGGTAAGACATTGGCAGTGGTCCCACTCGATTCACATGTAAAGTAAGTTTAGGGAAGATAATGTATCTTCATAACAATTATGATTTACTATTCTAAAACGATTAACACGGACTTCCCGTGTTTTTTTGTTTGAATTTTCCCAAAACTATGAAAGAAACCGTGAAAATGCTATAATGTAAGGGATTACGACAATGTTGAAAGGATAAGTCATGCCACCAGTTACTCCAGAACTTGAGATAGAACGTCAATTAATCGAGCAATTAACCTCTGGTGAGAGCCAGTGGACCTATCGCCCAGACTTAAAAAATGAAAATCAATTATGGGACAACTTTTTTGACAAGTTAGCGCAAAATAACGTTGCCCTACTCGCTGACCATCCCTTGACCGATCAGGAGAAGCGCCAAATCAAGAACCAGCTTAACTTCGTTAACTATTATGAAGCTGCTAAGTGGCTGGCTGGTGAAAATGGTATTGCCAAAGTTGAGGTACAGCGTGAAGATGCCAGCCTTGGGACTATCCGACTTTCTGTCATCTGGCGTGATAATATTGCTGCAGGAAAATCGAGTTACGAAGTAGTCAATCAAGTAGAACGTGACAAGGCTTATCCACAAGATCAGGACCGTCGTTTAGATACGACGCTGATGATTAACGGACTTCCTCTTATCCATATCGAGCTCAAGAGTCCTCGTGTCGCCTTTTTGGATGCCTTTTATCAAGTCAAAAAGTATGACCGTGAAGGAAAGTTACGTGGCATCTATTCTGCCCTTCAGATGTTTGTTGTGACTAATAAGGTTGATACACGTTATATTGCAGCTGCACGAGAGGATAAGCTTAATAAACAATTCTTAACATCTTGGGTGGATAAAGATAATAAACCCATGACCAGTCTCATGGACTTTGCTCATGAGGTCCTGTCTATTCCACGTGCTCATCAGATGGTGATGCAGTACTCCGTTATTGATGATAGTAAGAAAGCCCTCATCCTCTTACGTCCTTATCAAATCCATGCCATCGAGTCTGTTCAAGATGCCTCTCGTCGTCAGGAATCAGGCTATATCTGGCATACTACGGGTTCTGGTAAGACCCTGACCTCCTACAAGGTGGCTCGCAACCTCTTGCAGATCCCAGCTATCCAAAAGACCATCTTTGTCGTCGACCGTAGGGACCTTGACCAGCAGACGACGTCGTCCTTTCTTTCCTACGCTGCTAATGATGTCATTGACATCGACGAAACGGACAATACCCATGACTTGGTCAAGCGTTTGACAGGAAATGATAAGCGAGTGATTGTGACAACTATCCAGAAAACCACTACCATGATGCGCAAGTTCCAAGAGGGTAAATACCAAAAGGATTCGGAGAAAATCAAGGACCTCCGTGTGGCTTTTGTTGTGGATGAATGTCACCGTGCAGTCACACCTCAGACACAAAAGGATATCAAGGGCTTTTTCCACAATTCGCTCTGGTATGGCTTTACAGGCACACCGATTTTCAAGGAAAACAAACGCAAGCAATTAGGTGATTTGGCACAAACCACCCACCAACAATATGGCGAACGCCTCCATGAGTATACGGTCAAAGAAGCCATTCATGACGGGGCAGTTCTGGGATTCAAGGTAGACTATCGGAATACCATTATTTCGCCGATTCCTGAAGAAGACCTTCCTGACTCTGTCTATGAAGATAAAGAACACATGCTAGAAGTCTTGGATGCTATCCTAAACAAGAGTTATCAACAGTTGGGCTTTCCAAATGGTGTGGGCAAGACCTACGAGGCTATCTTAACGGTTAAGTCCATTCCACAAGCTCAGGCTTATTACAATCTGCTCAAGAGTATCAAGGCAGGACACGAACGTGTCAAGGTGTCAGAGCGAGCTCAGCAAGTGCTACTTGACTTTCCAAAGGTGACGGTCACTTACTCCGTGTCGGAAAATGAAGAAGAATCTATCGTCTACCAAGAGCACATGAAACAGGTTATGGACGACTATAATCAAGAGTTCGGCACCCATTTTAATATGGCTGATTTACGTGGCTTTAACACCGATATCAATAATCGTTTAGCCAGAAAGTTAGACAAATACATTCCTCGTAAAGAGCAGTTGGATTTGGTTATCGTTGTTGACCGTCTTTTGACAGGTTTTGATGCCCCATGTCTATCCACTCTCTTCATTGATCGTAAGCCCATGCGTCCACAGGATTTGATTCAAGCCTTTAGCCGCACCAATCGTATCTTTGACAGTAAAAAGCGTTATGGTCATATCATCACCTTCCAAAGACCAGAGGCCTTTAAAGAGGCTGTGGATAACGCTCTTAAACTTTATTCAAACGGTGGTGAAAATGATGTCACTGCCCCAGACTGGGCAGAAGAAAAAGCAAACTTCATCCAAGCTTGTATCGACTTTCAAGTAAAAGTGGAAGATGTGGAAAACTATATCATCACGATTGAGCAGGCTACTAGCCCACAACTTCGTCGCATTGCCAAGGCCTACCAAACCTTTGACAAGTATCTGGCATCTATCCGTGTCTATAGCGAATACGATGAAGCGACTATCTATGCAGAGACAGGACTATCAGATGAAAAGCTCGAAACCTATCTAGGAATCTATCAAAATATCCTAGCAGAGCTCAAAAGCCGAGCTGAAGACGATGGTGATGATAATCTCTTTGATATCCACTATGAACTGGAATCCGTCCAAGTCGATGAGATTAACTATGCTTACATCCTGACACTGATTCAAAGTATGATTCAGCAGGAAGAAGATAGTCCACAGGCCCTCAGTGACAAGGATATCGAAACGGTTGATAACTATATCCAGAGTCTGGAACGCACCAATCCCAAACTAGCCGAAATCATCCGAAACCTGTGGAAAGAAGTCCAAGCCAATCCTAAAGATTACCAAGGACAATCTATCACTGGTGTCTTGGACACTATGATTGAAACCATCATCGACGACCATCTCAAACGCTTTGCCAGAGAATGGTATGTCGGACTCGATGAACTTCGTTACTATGTCCAACATTATCGCAAGGGTGCTAAGAAACAATCCGGAGAAAGCCAGCTCACCGAGAGCCAACGTTACAAAGACTACAAAGCAGAAACAGCTGATGCCCTCAACCCGCTCAGCTACAAAAAACACATCAAAGAAGCCTACACCAAACTCATTGAAGAGGTTATTGAACCATTGAGAGTGGGGAGGTAGATGGTAGCATTTGATTTTACTTGAGGAATATACATATGGTTGAAAAATTTGATATAAAACAGTTGCGTTATTTCGCAATGACTAAGAGGCTTAATTTTTTAATTGGATCAGGGGCTTCAGTTCCAGCAATTCCTTTAATGTCTGTTTTCAAGACTGAAGGTATTTCAGATGAGAAAGCGAATAATTCACTATCGGATAAGATTAAAGGTGTTTCTAAGCAAGTTATTGAAGGCATTTACAATACTAGTGATAGAAAAAATATTGAAACAGTTTTAAAAAGATATTCTAATTTTATTAAAGTCATACTTCAGCTACTTTATCATGCAAATTCTAGACAAGTAACAAAAAATATTAATATATTTACAACTAATTATGATCTTTTCATTGAGAAGTCACTGGATGAATTGATGAAATATGAATCGTTGGTTTTTAATGATGGAGGTAATGGGTATTTTAATAGGTTTTTAGATAGTGCTAATTATAATAAGTCTGTCGCATATAGGGGGTTAAATGATAACTACCTTAATGAGCTTCCTACATTAGCCTTGATTAAACCACATGGTTCGATGAACTGGGAAAGAGATCAAGAGGACAATATTTTAATAAGGCAAAGTGTGGTTGAAAATCCTGTAGTAGTTAAACCAACTGGCTTAGAGGGCCAAGAGACGTTTCTAAACAATCATTTTCATGACATGCTAAGAGTATTTCAACTTGAGTTAGATAAACCACAATCTATTCTTATTGTTATTGGATTCTCATTTCAAGATAAACATATTGCTAAAATGTTGAACAGATCTTTGAAAAATCCTGAACTAAATGTCTTTATATTTTGTTATTCTGAATCTGATAAACAAATAATATTAACAAATTTGAGTCTTAGAGATTGTCCAAGAAATCTGAATGTCATTACACCTAATGAATTAGAGGAAAAGTATACATCAAAGAATACAAGCAAAGATGGAAGTGACTGGTTTAGTTTCGATATTAGCAATCTAACTGAGTTACTTAGAGATGTATCTTTTGAGGAATAGTTAGAATGAAATTAAATATCAAAAAATTGGGTGTCATTGTCGGTGTGGATGGGGATATTTCTCAAGTTGGAATGTATCATTTATCTAATGATGCAGAATATCTATGGTATGGTGATGTGTTACAAGGAGCAAAAATCGGAGCATATCTAACAATTTTACAGAATAATGTAAAAATTATCGCTTCTGTTGTTACTGAGAAAGTTGCTGATCAACAAAATACAATTCGAAGTACAGAATTTGATAATCGTTTTTCAAAAAATTCGATAAATCGAATCGTTCATTTAAAAACTAAAGGCGTAATTGAAAATGGTGAATTCAAAGTCACAAGTCAATATGTGCCAATGATTGGTAATGAGGTATGTATTACTTCGAAAAAGGACTTAGAATTAATATACGGGATTGATGACGCAGAGCCGATAATTTCTATTGGCAAGTCAATCTTGGAAGGTCAAGTTGTCCCTTTATCGATTAATAAAATTTTTGCTTCTCATATCGGTGTTTTTGGGAATACTGGTAGTGGTAAATCTAATACTTTGCACAAGTTATTTCTAGAACTATTCCGGTCAGAGTATCAAGAGAAAATTTTAGAGCATTCAAAATTCTATGTTATTGATTTTAATGGTGAATATACTAAAAATGATAGTTTTGGTATAACTGGTAATCATAAAAAAGTATTTAATGTTAAAACAAGGAGTAAAACATCAAAAAAAATCCCGATTACTGAAGAATACCTTTTTGATCCAGATATCCTTTCAATTTTATTTGGTGCTACTTCAGCAACTCAAGTTCCATTTCTGAGGAAAGCAATGAAAGAGTGGAGCGATAAAGAACATACGGGAGAAGTTATTGCAAAATTTGTAGTTGGAACGTTGAAAAAAATTCTTACAACTGGAGACGCAGCATTGTCCGATTCAAGAGATAATTGGATCAAAGTAGCAAAGTCATACATATCAAAAGATAATTGGATGATATTTAATCAAGTTTCCTCATTATCGTACTATGCAACATCAAAAGCTTATTTTACTCAGGGAGAAGAACGCATTTATTTAAATGATAAGTCTAATTTAACTGTACAGGAAGAAAAAAAGTTACAAATAAATAAAATTAGGCAAAATCTTGCAGAGAGTTTTGATTCTTTGGACTTGATAGACAGATTAAAGTTCTTTTTAGAATTTCAAAAAGTTCACTATAGTACTTGGAAATCAACAAACATTGAGCATATTAATCCTTTATTTCATAGAATTGATACAGCTCTAAATAGTTTGAAAAAAGTTGTTGAAGTTAAAGAGAGTATTGATGGAGATTTTTCCAGTCTAAATATTATTAATCTTGTACATGCTAATCAGGAGATTACCAGACTAATTCCAATGCTTATTTCAAAAATGGTTTATGATAAACAAAAAGAGAATATAGATAGAGATGATGTTACATGTACTAGTCACTTGATTATTGATGAAGCACATAATATTTTAAATGCTCAAAACCATTCTGTAGGAGATACTTGGCAGGACTACAGATTGAATATTTTTGAGGAAATCATTAAAGAAGGGCGAAAATTTGGTTTCTACTTAACTTTATCTAGTCAACGACCAGCAGATATTTCACCTACTATTCTTTCACAGGTTCATAATTATTTCATCCATAGATTGGTTAATGATAATGATTTACGTATGCTCGTAAATACCATGCCTACGCTGGATAAAACTTCCTTTAATAAAATTCCTAGCTTAGGTAAAGGAGAGGTTATAATTACGGGTAATGCAATTCAAGTTCCAGTATTTGTGAAAGTAGATAAAGAAGAAGTAATTAGACCGAATAGTGATGATGTTATTTTGACTGAATTGTGGAGTTGAACTATGAGAAAAGAAGAAATATTTAGATTACTAGGTGTATCAGATGAAACTGAATTGAAAAGCTTGTTGAACTGTAAATCAGTTGAATATGCCGATGTAATTACTGAAGAAAATTATTTTATAATTAATCGTGAAACATCTAATTATGGAATTCCATCGATTGAACGTAACGGATTTGATAATAAAAAACATAAGTTGCTTAAATTATCGACAGACTTAAATAAACAACCTTATGTTTGTGAAGCATATCTAACTGGGGAAAGTCTGGATACTTTAGGAAGCAAGAAGAGAAAGAAATTAAAGGATCCCATCAATTGGGAATGTGTTACTGCCGATATATTTGCTAAAAAATATTTTCATAGAGGACATATTATTGGTCATTCATTAGCTAATAACCTTGTTAGAGGAATAAAAAATAAAAATAAGAGAATCTTATTTGTCCAGACAGCATGGAGTAACATGAATTCTCAAGGTCTTAATACTTTTAGTCAGTTCTATTTTGAGAGTAAACTTGAAGATACTATAAGAAGTGGAAGGAATATTTTGTATAAATCAGAATTAATTTATAAAACGACAACTGATAAAATACCATTAGGTATTCAAATTCAAGCTACTTCTTTTAATCAAAGTCTGTCTATTAATGTTTTTATCCCAAATGTTTCTCCAGAAATTTTAATTGATTATACGGAAGGTAAGATAACGAAGTTAGGGTGAAAATACATGTAAAGTGAATTTGTTTTTGAAATTCCTTGTTTCTCTATGTATCAGAAACGTTAAATTAGGATTTTCAAAATAGAAATTAAAGTTTATAGGGAGAAATGATAATTGTTGACGAATGATCAATTAGATGAAATCATAATGGAATTACTTCGCCTAGGAGTGGAAGGTGAATATTGGGATTTTAAAGAAAAGCCATATTTTTTCGAAGGTCAAAGTGATAAGGATAAGAATAAAAAGAAAGGAGACCTTCTCCATGATATAATTTGCATGGCAAATAATTTAAGTAACCGTGATGCATATATTATCATGGGTATTCAAGATAAACCAGTAAAAATAACAGGAGCTAAGCAATTTTCGAATAAGTGGACACAAGAAAATTATCAAGATTTTTTACAAAATTTAACTTGGGCTGGAGATATGATCCCGATAGTTGAGTTCCGAACGATCCATGATGGAAAGTTAGATGTTTTAATTATAAAAAAATCAAATAGGGTTCCATTATACATAACTAAAAAATGTAATAAGGTCCGAGAAAATCAAATTTATGTTCGAAAAGGTTCTAAGAATACTGCTATTGATAGTCAGGCAGAAATAGGTGATATTGAAAAACTGTTCGAATTTAGATTTGGATTAACCCCCTATCCTAAAGAATGTGTGATTAATTATATAAGTGATCATGGTCATTGGATTGAGATGAAGGAAGATTATGAGACTCGTTCTTGGTACTATGAGAAATTTCCTGAATATACTATTGAATTATCTTGGGACCCTGATAATGAAACATTAGCAAGTCCTGACTATGCTTATGTTCAGATGAATTGTAAAAGTTCATGGCAAGTTTTAAGAGTTAAATATCATCAAACTACCTTAATGGAATATACTGCTCACTATGTTGATGAGACAAGAGGTATAGTTATCAGTCCTAAAAATGGTTCCATCAAATTAAGTAAAGGTAATACAATGCCAATGATAAAACATTTTTATTATTATCTTGAAGACTCGATTGAAATTAAATTGATGTATTTATTAAAAATGCTAATGAATCATGACAATCTAGCATTATATACTCATTTGTCTTTGATACCAGTTTTTAATAGTAGTGAAGAGAAGTCAAATGTTGAATTTCTAATTAATCATAATAATGAAGATTTTATTTCGAGAATTGGAAATGAAATACAAAATATTGTTATCAATTACGGAAGTGGATTATCGGAAGAGTCTGAATTAATTGTAAGAAAGGACCTAACTGTAACTAAGGTTGTAAAAAATATCTTAGATGAGTATAGGACAAAGAAGGTATATGAAAAAACAAAGTAATACTTCACAAATTAGGTTTCAAAATTTTGAAGATACGTGGTTAGATAGTACAATAGGACGCCATATTTCTTTGTTAAATGGTCGTGCGTATAAACAAGAAGAACTATTAGATGAAGGGAAATATAAAGTTCTCAGAGTTGGAAATTTTAATACAAATAGCAAATGGTACTATTCAAACTTAGAGCTTGAAGAAAATAAGTATGTAAATAAAGGTGATTTACTATATTTATGGGCTACTAATTTTGGACCTGAAATATGGGCTGAAGAAAAAGCAATTTATCATTACCATATTTGGAAACTTGAATTTGATAAAACAAAAATTAATCAAGATTATTTAAATATCTGGTTGGAGAGTGATAAGAATAAAATTCAACAAAATACTAATGGTAGTACGATGGTTCATATTACAAAAACTATGATGGAAGAAAGAAAGGTTTCACTTCCTAATTTTGCCGAACAATCCGCCATTGGCTCTCTTTTCCGAATCATTGACGACCTTATTACTAGCTACAAGGACAATCTTGCCAACTACCAATCATTCAAGGCGACCATGCTTTCCAAAATGTTTCCAAAAGCTGGACAGACCGTTCCTGAGATTCGTTTGGATGGATTTGAAGATGAGTGGGAAAAGGTGAATCTTGAAACTTCTACAGTACGTCTAAAATCTTTTTCGCTTTCAAGAGATGTTGAAACAAAGGAGAATACTGGTATGAGGTATATTCATTATGGAGATATTCATACTGGTCGAGCATCATATATAAACGATGAAAATGTGCTCCCATATATTTCACAAGATTTAAAAATTACTGAGTTCTTAAAAAAAGGTGATTTAATTTTTGCAGATGCGTCTGAGGATTATAAAGGGATAGCGGAAGTTTCGTTATTAGCTGTAAATCCGAAAGATAATGTAATAGCTGGACTACATACAATTGCATTAAGACCAAACAAAAATTTGGATTCCACATTCTTATATTATTTGTTTAAAACTCAAACATTTAGAAAATATGGTTATAAAGTTGGAACAGGTATGAAAGTATTTGGAATTAGTCCGACTAATCTAATGAAATATGAATACTATCATCCTTTTCTCGAAGAACAACAAGCCATAGGGGCCTATTTCTCAAACCTTGATCAGCTAAACATCTCTTACCACGAAAAAATTTCTCAGCTAGAAACTCTGAAAAAGAAACTCTTGCAAGATATGTTTATCTAAAAAGGTGAATAAAGACTATTTATTTACTTGACTGATTAGTAACGAAGTTTTTAGTTTTGCAATGATAGTAGACTAAAGATACGAATTTAAGCAAAAGTAGGAGACACACATGGTATCAGTAACACAACGTATTAAACAGATTAATCAGCCTCGTGGTGGTTATCTACCTGTTAAGGCTTTTACTGTGACGACGCTTGATGATGGTCAGGTTCTTAATCCTGAGGAGTCAATTGCGGCTAGTTTGGTTGGGACTGCTGTGGACTATCTCAGTCGTTTCATGGATGGGGCAGCTGTTGAGGAGGCTTTTGAGATTTCCTTGCTTGGTGCTAGGACCATGAGGATGGAGGCTAAGGCTTTGGGTCTTCTGGATGATGTTAAGGGGCTAGACGATTTGTCGATTACTAAGGCTTGTCAGTTGGTAGGTTTTGATAGTGCCTTTCGTGCTGGTCCTCTGTTTTATCGTCCAGTGGAGGGTATTGTTCCAGATCAGGCTACCATTGCTAATATTCGTATCATGGTTGAGCGTAGTTTGAGCTTTTTCAAGGCCTTTGGTCCTGTGACTGCGGATGGTTTTACCATGGAAGGGGCTTATACAGCTACCATAACGACTGGTGATGGGGATTTCCTAACCAAAGATACGCTTTGGGACTTTAAAGTCACCACCAGCAAGCCTAATAAGGACCATACCTTGCAGCTGCTGATTTACTATCTCATGGGTAGGCGTTCGATTCATCCAGAGTTTCAAACCATTGAAAAACTAGGCATTTTTAACTCACGTCAAAACACCATTTACCAACTTCCCATTTCTGAGATTTCAGATGAGGTCATCACGGAAGTGGAAACAAATGTGATTGGCTATTAGAACTAATAGGATAACATTTAAAAATACAAAGAAAGAAACATTATGTCAGAAACAACACAAACCTCCCAGTCGCTCTACCAAGCGCTGTGGAACTCAGCGGATGTGCTCCGCTCTAAGATGGATGCCAACGACTACAAGTCTTATCTCTTGGGCATGGTCTTTTACAAATATTTGTCGGACAAGATGCTCTTTTTCGTGGCAGAGACCATGGAGGAGGAGACAGAAAGCTTGGAAGAGGCACTGGCAGTCTATCGTAAATACTACGAGGACGAGGAGACTCACGAGGACCTCTTGGCAGTCATCACAGATGAGATGAGCTATGCTATTCATCCTGACTTGACCTTTACGGCCTTGGTAGAGCGAGTGAATGATGGAAGTTTTCAGCTAGAGGACTTGGCTCAGGGCTTCCGTGATATTGAGCAGAGTGACGAGCTTTATGAAAACCTTTTTGAAGACATCGACCTCTACTCTAAGAAACTTGGGGCGACTCCTCAAAAGCAAAACCAGACGGTTGCGGCTGTGATGAAAGAGTTGGCTGTCTTAGATGTGGCGGGTCATGCTGGTGACATGCTTGGTGATGCTTACGAGTACTTGATTGGTCAGTTTGCGACGGATTCAGGAAAAAAAGCTGGTGAGTTCTATACACCGCAACCTGTTGCCAAGCTCATGACTCAGATTGCCTTTTTAGGACGTGAGGACAAGCAAGGCTTTACCATTTACGATGCGACTATGGGGTCAGGATCGCTCTTGCTTAACGCCAAACGCTATTCACGCCAACCACAGACAGTGGTTTACTTTGGTCAAGAGTTGAATACCTCAACATATAATCTGGCACGTATGAACATGATTCTACATGGTGTGCCGATTGAAAATCAGTTTTTACATAACGCTGATACCTTGGATGAGGATTGGCCAACGCAAGAGCCGACTAACTTTGATGGTGTTCTCATGAATCCACCTTATTCAGCCAAGTGGTCTGCCAGCTCAGGATTCATGGATGATCCTCGTTTCTCACCATTTGGGAAACTAGCTCCTAAGTCTAAGGCTGATTTTGCCTTCCTCTTGCATGGTTACTATCACTTGAAACAAGACAATGGTGTTATGGCTATTGTCCTACCTCATGGGGTGCTCTTCCGTGGTAATGCCGAGGGGACTATTCGTAAGGCTTTGTTGGAAGAAGGTGCCATTGATACGGTTATCGGTCTGCCGGCTAATATCTTCTTTAACACCAGTATTCCGACGACGGTTATCATTCTCAAAAAGAACCGCACCAATCGTGATGTTTACTTTATCGATGCCTCTAAGGAGTTTGATAAGGGGAAGAACCAGAATATCATGACAGATGCCCATATTGAGAAGATTCTCGATGCTTATAAGAGTCGTGAGGATATGGACAAGTTCGCCCATCTGGCTAACTTTGAAGAGATTGTGGAAAATGACTACAACCTTAATATTCCTCGCTATGTGGATACCTTTGAGGAAGAGGAAGTGGAGCCCTTGACCGAGATTGTAGCTAAGATTAATGAGACTAATGCGATGATTGAAAGTCAGACAGCGTCCCTTCTTGATATGCTTGGCCAGCTTCATGGAACGACACCAGAAGCAGATGAAGAACTCAAGGCTTTTGTGGAAGCATTTAAGGGGTAATTTATTAGTTAAATGATAAAAGAAGGATCAGTCAAATGAAGTTTTGACTGGTCTTTTTTCTATGAATTTGATAATATTAAATTACCAAAAAGGTAATTTAAATCGAACAGAAAGGAATTTATGAAGCTAATCTATACAAATAAAACTGTTGAGAAACAGTGTACTGAGCTGAGGCGAGCGAAAAAGGATTTTTCGGATAAGGTTGCATTAAAGTTGCACCAGTTGATTAACTTTTTGGAAGCATCGGATTCTTTGGCTAGTGTGACGGCTTTTCCTAAGTATCATTTTCACCAATTAAAGGGAAAGAGAAATGGACAGTTTGCTATAGATATAGATGGTCGAAGGAGTTCCTATCGTTTGATTGTAGGATTTCGTGAGGAAGATCTTGAGAAGGTATTTTCTAGTCCGGTAGAAATCGAAATCTTGAAAATAGAGGAGGTTAGCAATCATTATGAGTAAAAAAGTTGTTGAGTACAAAGACCTGATTGCTTTTCATCCAGGTCAGTATGTTGAAGACTTAATTGAGGATTATAACGTAACTCAGAAAGAATTTGCGGAGCGTTTGGGAGTCTCAGCCAAGACTGTCAGCAAGCTAGTTAATGCTGAGGAGTCTATTAGTAAGGAGACAGCTCATAAGTTAGCCAAGTTAAGTGGTGTTTCTATGCAGACTTGGCTCAACCTTCAAAACATTTATGATGTGAAAGTGGCTGAAATTTTAGAACAAAGAGAGTTTGATCAAGGCCGCGAGAAGGAAATCTGCGAGATGATTGACTTCAAGTATTTTAAGAAAAAAGGCTACGTTCCAGAGAAACGCTATAGTATCGGTGAAAAGATTACAGAGCTTCGGAAGATTCTGGAGGTATCGAGTTTAGAATATCTCGTGACTTTTAACCATTTAGTGAGTTATCGTAATACACGTGACTTTACCGAAAAGAGTATCGTTAATTCCAATATCATGTTAGAGTTAGCATCTAAAAAAGCTCGAAATAAAACGACCACGAAGCTTAATCGCAGAAAGTTAGAGAAAAGCTTACCAACTTTAAGAGACTTGACAAGACAAGATCCAAAGGATTTTGCTCAAGAGTTGACCGACATTTTGCTGGAGTGTGGGGTTGTCCTAGTGGGGCTCCCTGCTTTAGCAAATGCCAATTTAAATGGTGCAACAAAGAAGTTTGGAAACGGTAGTGTCTTGTTGTTATTAACAGATCGTAATAAAGCATCGGATATTTTTTGGTTTTCACTTTTCCATGAGATTGGCCATATTCTGCAGAATGACTTTTCGTCTGATCATGAAGGTAGCGACTCTTATCGACGTTCTGAGGAACAAGCAGACCAATTTGCGAAAGATTTACTAATTGACTCTCAAGACTATCAAAGATTCATAGATGAGGCTTGCTTTGATAAACAAGCAATTAAGAATTTTGCTGATGAAATTGGTATTCATCCTAGCATTGTTTTAGGGCGCCTGCAGAATGATGAGTATTTGGGTTATGATCAATTTAGAGACTTAAAAGTGAACTATTATTTGGTTTCTTAATGGATCTTATAGTGCAATCAAAAGCTTTTTCCGAATAATAGAAGTAGAGGGACCAACCCTCTATTTTTTCTTAAGGAGAGGTAGATGGAAAAAAGACACAAGCATGTCTCGCCGACCTTGGATATCATGGCTAAGAAGATTTTTAGCCTGCCTGAGGTGACGGTGGCATTTATTCGAGATATTTTGGATTTGGATGTTGTGGATGCTCAGATTTTGGAGGGGACACAGCTTCATAAAAAGGACTTTGACGAGGATGAGCTCTTTTCAACCTCGGTGGATGTTCGAGCCAAGTTGAATGATGGAACTGAGGTTATCATTGAGATTCAGGTACGTAAGCAGCATTATTTTCTCAATCGTTTTCATTATTATTTGGCTAACCAGCTGGTGGAAAATGTGCAACAATTACGTCAACAAGGGCAAACTCATAAGATGTACGAGCAGATGGAGCCGGTCTATGGCATAGCTATCTTGGAGAAGACCTTGCTGCCTGATGAGGAATCCCCGATTAATACTTTTTGGATGGCCAATAGTCGGACGGGTAGGCCTTTGAGTGCCTACTATAAGGATGGGAAACGTCAGAATCTTCTTCAGATTGCCTTTTTAGAGTTGGATAAGTATAATAAAGGTAAGCATATTACGGATGAAGGGCGGCAGTGGCTAGAGTTTTTTGGAAATCTTCCATTTTCTAAGGCACCTAGTCAAGCGGTCACGCATGCCGATTCATTACTGGATTCATCCAGCTGGACACAGGAGGAAAAGGCAATGATTGATGAACGCATACGTATTCAAGAAAATTATGACATGACTATGGAAACAGCTATTGATGAAGCACGTGAAGAAGGCTTGGAGCAAGGCTTAGAACGAGGTCGTTATGAAGAGCGCTTAGAGTTGGTTCGCAAGATGCTCTCAAGAGGTCTACCGTTAGAAGTTGTGTCAGATGTGACTGGTTTGTCGCTTGAAGAATTAGAGGCATTGTTATCGTAAATTTTAGCTGAGTTAATCAATTTTTTGAAAGTCAGAGGCAGTTTTTGTCTCTGTTTTTATTTTTTGGTATTTAACATTTGTAATACTAAAACATTCGGAAAATAATACTTTGAAGCGTAAAATTAAAAAAGACTGTCAAGCGTTTGACAGGAATCTGAGAAAATAGATTTTAGGTATTTTCAAAATTTGGTTTGACAGTTCTTACCAAATAAGGCTTTTTTGGACATGCTAATTTTTCCTTTCTTACATGTGGCAGAAGCCATCGTTTTGTGCGACATTTTTAGACTGTCATTTATAGGTGAATGACTGAACTTTCTAATATGACAATATTGTTAAGGCCTTGTTAAAATGGCTTTTCTAGACTTTTCTTTTACTTTTTCATCCCTTATAATTTTCTTTGGTTTGTTTTCACGAAGAAAAACAACAGCATTATCAACAATCGAATATGATGGAACTCTATTTTCTCTTCCAACAGTGGTTTGGTTCTCAGATAGAGAGATTGTGAAAAAGTATCAGGAGAATAAAAGTGTTTAAAGACAGTAAGAAAAAACCAAAGTACAGCATCCGTAAATATTCCGTTGGGGCAGCTTCTGCCTTGATTGGTTTTATGACTTTGGCACACGGGCAAGTAGCTCATGCTGACGAGGCACAATCAATTAGTGACTTACCGAACGCCTCAAATCAGGCGCAGGCCCCTCAAACGACTTCAACAGCTCAGTTGGCGACTTCAGAGCCAGCATCAGTTGAGATAGTGCAAGCGTCACAGCCTGCTAATATTATGCCATCTCAACCTCAGGTAACGCCTGTTCAAGTAGCTGAGCAGACTCCAACCATTGATCAAGTGGTTGAGACAGGTACCTCTCAAAATCAAGAAACTTCAGCAAATGTCTTAACCAATGCGACTGAGGATCAAGGACAAGGCAAGGAGTACAACACCGATAATTACGGTGCAAAGATGCCTTATACAAGCCATGAGGCTGAAAATGCGACTGTTGAAAATGGCGCTACAATCCAACAGTCAACAGACATGGAATCTACGGCTGTAGAGGCAAGCAACCAAACTTATGTCGAGCTTCCTAAAAAGGATGCGGCGGTAACTTTCACTGTCACAGAACCAGCCAACGCTTTGAATGTTCGCTATATGATACCCGATGGTGCATCAGGTCAGTTGGATGTGCAGGTTAATGGTTCAAGCGTGGGCAATATTGATTTGTCATCTCATTCAGCCTGGCAGTACCTTAAAGGTGATCAAGAATATGATCAAGCTATTGATGGTTCAAGTGCCCGTTTTCGTTTTGATGAAACACGTCTCCTCCTAAAAGATATTCAATTGAAATCTGGTGATAAGATTTCTTTGGTTAAGAAGAAGGATGACAATGTCCCTTACGGAATTGACTTTATCGAGTTAGAGCAGGCCCCAGCTCCAGTGGCCCAAGGTGAAAACAGTATCAGTATCGTGGACAAGGGTGCATCTGCCAATGATGATAGTGACGACACGTCTGCCCTACTTGCGGCTATTGATGAAGCTAAGGTCAGTGGAAAATCTGTCTATATTCCAGAAGGACGTTTCAATTTTGATAAACAGGTTAATATCGAAGCTGATAATCTAAAAATCTCAGGTGCCGGTGTTTGGCATACACAACTACACTTTACAAGTGACAAACGCTATGGTGGTGGTATTGTCTTCGGTCATAACAGTAATGGCATTGAGTTGAGCAATCTTTATATGGATTCCAACTTGACGTCTCGCTACAAGGAGGATGCACAGTACAAGGCTATTTCAGGAACGCTTGGTAAGAATTCGCACATTCACGATGTCTGGGTTCAGCATTTTGAAGTTGGTATGTGGATTGGCGACTACGATCAGACGGGAAATATGAAGTATACGGATGGTCTTGTCGTTGAAAATGCTCGTATCCGTAATAACTTAGCTGACGGGATTAACTTTGCCCAAGGTACCAAGAATTCAACAGTTAAAAACTCTAATATTCGTGGGAATGGTGATGATGGTTTAGCTATCTGGTCAAGTATTTCAGATGGTACAAATGCCGCAGCTGAGGAAAATAATAAATTCCTCAACAATACCATTGAATCAGGCTGGCGTGCGGCTGGTATCGGTATTTTTGGTGGTAAGGGACATGAGATTTCAGGAAACCTGATTAAGGACGTCTTTGCAGGAGCAGGTATTCGTGTCAACACGGTCTTTGCAGGTCATAATTTCGACCATAATGATACTGGCATTAAGATTCATGACAATACTATTCTACGTTCAGGAACAACTAATGACCTCTATAACCTCCACCGTGGTGCCATTGATTTCCAACAGGTTCGTGGGACTATCAAGAATGTCGATGTTTACGATAATAAGCTATTGAATACCTTGGCTGATCCTGTGATTACCAAGAATTTTGAGATGGGCGACAGGGGTAATGGAGAAATCCGTTTATCTAATAATACCATTGACAACAAAGCGACGATTATTGAAGCTGTTTCGGCCGTATCTCCAACGAAACCAGTATCAACCCCTGTCAATAATCCAGTTTCAGAAACATCCGTTTCTGAAGCATCTAACAGTGAAGTAGTTTCCAAGACATCAGCTTCCGAGTCACCGAAGAGTGAATCAAGCTCGACAGCCCCATTTTCCGAAGTTTCAACTAGTGAAGTGGTATCTGAGACTTCATCTTCCGAAACGCCAAAGAGTGAGGTAAGTTCAAGCGCCCCCGTCTCAGAAACATCAACTAGTGAAGCAAACTCAACTGCTCCAGTCTCCGAGACTTCAAACAGTGAATTTATTTCCGAGTCTTCATCTTCCGAAACACCAAAGAGCGAAGCAAGTTCGACCGCCCCCGTCTCAGAGGCATCAACCAATGAAGTGATTTCCGAAACCTCAGTTTCAGAAACACCAAAGAGTGAAGCAAACTCAACAGCACCAGTCTCCGAGACTTCAAACAGTGAGGTGATTTCCGAGACATCAGCATCCGAAACACTAATGAGTGAAGAAGGTTCAAGCGCCCCATTTTCCGAAGCATCAAACAGTGAAGTGATTTCTGAGACTTCAGTTTCCGAGTCACCGAAGAGTGAAGAAGGTTCAAGCGCCCCGGTTTCCGAAGCATCCAACAGTGAAGTGATCTCAGAGTCTTCAGTTTCAGAAACACCAAAGAGTGAGGGAGGTTCAAGCACTCCAGTTTCTGAAGCATCAAACAGTGAAGTAGCTTCCGAGACTTCAGTTTCAGAAACCCCAAAGAGTGAGGAAAGTTCAAGCACTCCAGTTTCTGAAGTATCTAACAGTGAGGTAATCTCCGAGACTTCAGCATCAGAAACACCAAAGAGTGAAGCAAGTTCAACTGCTCCAGCCTCTGAGTCACCAAAGAATGAGGCAACTTCAGTAGCTTCATCTACTAGTCAGGTTGACGTAGCAATTACTTCTGACAGCCCAGAGACATCTCCAACTTCAGAAAGTACACAAAAGGATCCGATTAGCGAGGTTTCTTCAGAAGTTATTGAAAAGGGTTCAACAAGTCAGGTTGATGTCAAAGTTTCTGAAGCTCCAACAACAGCACGTACATCTGAAGTTGTCAGCATCTCGCCAAATAGTCAGGTCGCTTATAACAATGACCTAAAAATCTCTGTAACAAGTAGTCAGCTCGCCTCAGAAGCTATTCGCTTTAATTCTCTTTTGAATGAGAAGTCTGTGGATGTGATTGCAAGTAAAGTTATGGCGGTTATGGCCTCTGAAACATTAGCCTCAGAAGCGGCATCACTTACAAGCTCTGAAGGTGTTGCCAAAGAGATTAGCAGTGATTTGTCAGAATTGGCGGAAAGCAAGAAGGATGACACACCTAAGAATGTCGCCCGTATTGATAAAGCAACTGAGGCAAAACAGGTGGCCAAGAGTTCTGAAAGCCAAGCTAGCACTTCAAAAGAAAAAGGTAAGTCTAATACGACAACGGTCTTCCTTCTTGTCGGAGTTGCTGCAGCACTAAGTATATCTACAGTTTATCTTACAAAACAAGGTAAAAAAGCAGGTAAATAATAGGTAAGAAACATCCATTAAATTGGGTGTTTTTGTTTTTAAGCAAGCTCTAAGATACCTAATATCATTATTCTTTATTTTTAATCATCCACTTTGATTTGGTCCTGTATAATTAAAGTGATAAGAGAAATTAAGGAGTTAAGATGATGAAAGAAAAAAGAAATAGTAGGATTCGTTTATTTGCTCTTCTTGTTTTAGTATTTACTTTAGGATTCGGATTTTCATTTGATACTAGCAAACAATCTTCGGCTGTGAGCTCTCAAGTGGTTCAAGCGGATGAGAACAATGGTATCTTGACTTTTAATGGTCAAAAGCAGTTTGTCATGGAGGAGAAGGACCAGTTAGGACGTGCCCACAGTGCTCATATACAGTTACAAGATAAGGACGAGCCGAAGAATAAGCGTCCCGGTAAAATAAAATATGATCCTGTAGGATGGCATAACTATAAGTTTTATTATGGTGACGGTAAATCAAAATCTTGGCTAATGAATCGAGGGCATTTGATTGGCTATCAGTTTTCTGGTGTCAATGACGAGGGCAAGAATTTAGTACCTATGACTGCCTGGTTGAATTCTGGAAATTATAAAGGAACCGACGAAGGTAATCAGTCAGGTATGCTTTATTATGAGAATCGCTTGGATAACTGGCTAGCACTCCACCCTAACTATTGGTTAGACTATAAGGTAACAGCTATCTACAGTGGAGATGAGTTGTTGCCTCGTCAAGTAGAACTTCAGTATGTTGGTATTGATAGTTCTGGAAATCTCTTGGAAATTAAACTTGGTGGAGATAAGGAGACTCTTGACAGTCAGGGAGTTACGCATGTTATCTTGGATAACCAATCACCAAATGCAGAAATCAATTATGCAGATGGGACAGCGACAAATACGGTTACTGAATTTACTGAAGCGCCATCTGAGCCTAGTTCTGAGAGTTCACAGGTGACTGAACAACCAAGTTCTGAGCCAGAGCCTGTGCAACCTACACAAGAAGAAAGTAGAACAGTTTATGTGGCGCGTCATGGTACAGCAGATGTTTATTGGTATGACATCAACAGTATGCCTAGCAATACCAACAAAGCAAATGTCGTTACAATGACAGAAGCAGATGCCCTAGCCCAAGGTAAACGACACACGTCTAAAGAGTAATACAAAAGCTGGACAAGATGTCCAGCTTTTTTGTAAAACGACTCAGATTTTACCACTTTTATCTGAAAATTTGATATACTGAGACTATCAAAGATACTTGAAAGAGAGGTTAATTGACTCTTTTTCAGTACAAGAAAGGAATAAAAATATGATTTGGATTATTATTGCCATTATCGTTGTTCTTGTAATTTTTGTTATTGCAAGTTATAACGGCTTGGTTAAAAGCCGTATGCAAACTAAGGAGGCATGGAGTCAAATTGATGTTCAATTGAAACGTCGTAATGACCTTCTTCCTAACTTGATTGAGACTGTTAAAGGTTATGCAAAATACGAAGGTTCAACACTTGAAAAAGTAGCAGAACTTCGTAATCAAGTAGCAGCGGCGACTTCGCCAGCAGAAGCGATGCGTGCTAGTGATGAATTGACACGCCAGGTTTCTGGAATCTTTGCGGTAGCTGAAAGTTACCCTGACCTTAAGGCTAGTGCCAACTTCAGCCAGCTTCAAGAAGAGTTGACAAACACTGAAAACAAAATTGCCTATTCACGTCAACTTTATAACAGTGTGACAAGTAACTACAATGTGAAATTGGAAACATTCCCAAGCAATGTTATTGCTAAGATGTTTAGCTTTAAGGCTGCTGAATTCCTTGAAACACCGGAAGCAGAAAAAGCTGTTCCTAAGGTTGATTTCAGTGGATTAGGTAACTAATATGTTATTTGATCAAATTGCTCGAAATAAGAGAAGGACTTGGCTTTTACTTCTGGTCTTTTTCCTCTTGTTGGGTCTTGTTGGTTATGCTGTTGGTTATCTTTGGCTAGGTTCTGGTTATGGTGGATTGATTCTTGCCTTGGTTATTGGTTTCATTTATGCTGTGACCATGATTTTTCAGTCAACCAATCTTGTTATGGCCATGAATGGTGCACAAGAAGTGGATGAACAAACAGCCCCAGATCTTTATCATGTGGTTGAGGATATGGCAATGGTGGCACAGATTCCCATGCCACGTGTCTTTATTGTCAACGATCCTTCAATGAATGCTTTTGCGACTGGCTCTAGCCCTCAGAATGCTGCAGTAGCAGCTACAACAGGTCTCCTTGCGGTTATGAACCGTGAGGAGCTTGAAGGAGTTATGGGACATGAAGTAAGCCATATTCGCAACTATGACATTCGTATTTCTACCATTGCAGTGGCCTTGGCTTCTGCCATTACCATGTTAGCTGGAATGGCACGCAATATGATGTTCTGGGGTGGCGGTCGCCGTAGGAGTGATGATGATCGTGATGGAGGCAGTGGTTTGGAGATTATTCTTCTCATTGTTTCCTTAATCTCTATTATCTTGGCACCTTTGGCAGCCACCTTGGTTCAACTGGCCATTTCACGCCAGCGTGAATTTTTAGCTGATGCTTCTAGCGTCGAATTGACACGTAACCCACAAGGTATGATTAACGCTCTGCTCAAGCTTGATAATAGTGCTCCTATGCAACATCATGTAGATGATGCCAGTGCTGCCCTCTATATCAATGATCCTAAAAAGGAATCTGGTTTGCAGAAGCTCTTTTACACTCACCCACCAATCTCAGAACGGGTGGAACGCTTAAAACATATGTAAAAAAGAGAGACTGATGACACTTCTAAGGGTGTCTATCAGCCTCTCTTTTTAGATTGATTCGATATAAAGGTTACTAGCAATGGCTTCTGGGATTTGGATGTCCTTTCCATCAATATGTAGTCGGTAGAGTTGTGTGAAAGGGTCAAAGCCTTCCAAGGTAAAAGGTGTTCCAATTTTAAGACCGACAGTATGTAAATAATGGATTAGATCAATTTGATCTTGAACTCGACGAAGGACATAGTCTCCAGGAGCAAGGCCTTGTGTAAAAGTTTGGTTATAAAATTCTTCTATGAGTTGACCTGATTTGGGAATTTGCCCACCATGTGGACAAGTTTGAGGATAATTGAGTAGGCGGTCAAGAGCATTGATGAAGTGATCAGAGACAGTATGCTCTAAAATTTCAGCCTCTTGATGAATTTGATCGCAAGAATATTGCAAGTGGTCCGCCAAAAAGACTTCGATAAGGCGATGTTTCCGATAGAGTTCAGCAACGTTGATTGTACCTGTTTCCGTTAGGAGATAGCCCTTGTCTTTATCTTTGATGATGAGGTCTTCTGAAATCAATTTTTTAATCATTTCCGTCACAGCAGGTGGAGACACCTCCATGCGGTTTGCGATTTCCTTATTAGTGATTTTACCTTCTTCAGTACCAATCTCATAGATACATTTGAGGTAGTCTTCTTTATTAGGTGTCATGTCTTTTCCTTTGAAAATAGTCTCACCTTAGTATAACAGATTTTTCAGAAGAATACAGAACATATCTCAGACAAGATTTTTACTGATTCAAGCCCTGGGCGATTTTATCCAGATTATATTTCATCATGTTGTAGTAGCTATCGCCCTTTTGCCCTTTTTTGGCAATAGAATCTGTAAAAATTTTTGCATAAATAGGAATATTGGTATCTTTAGCGACTGTTTTCATAGGGCGGTCATCGACACTAGATTCGACAAAGAGAGCTGGTACCTTGGTTTGACGGAGTTTTTCCACAAGTGTTTTGATCTGGTCCGGTGTGCCTTCTTCTTCAGTATTGATTTCCCAGATGTAGGCAGATGGTACTCCATAGGCTTTAGAGAAGTATTTGAAACATCCTTCACTAGTGACAATCAGTTTTTTTTCATCAGGAATGTTCTTAAAGGTCTCTTTAGCTTCTTGGTCCAGTTTACTAAGTTTGTTAGTATATGTTTCTAGATTTTTTTCGTAATAGGTCTTGTTTTTGGGGTCCTTAGCAATCAGTTGCTTGGCAATATTTTGAGCATAAATAATCCCATTTTCCAGATTAAGCCAAGCGTGGGGATCTTCCTTACCTTTTTCTGATTGACCTTCAAGGTAAATTACCTTAACACCATCACTAACTGCAAAATAATCTTTATTTTCTGTCTTATGAGCATTCTTGACTAACTTAGTAAACCAAGCATTTCCACCAGTTTCTAAATTGATACCGTTATAAAAAATCAAGTCAGCTTGTGACGTCTTTTTTACATCTTCAGGAAGAGGTTCGTATTCGTGAGGGTCCTTACCAACGGGGACAATACTGTGGAGAGCGATTTTATCTCCAGCAATATTTTTGGTGATATCGGCAATAATGGAATTAGTCGTAACAACTCGTAATTTATCATTGCTACTGCCTTGTTTATTGCTACACGCTACTAAAGCAACTACCGCTAAAAGTAATAGTGCCATTGTTGATAGTATTTTTTTCATAATATTTCCATCCTGTTATTTTATTGTTGATAAGTCTTATTCATGCCACTCTGTTTAGGGACGATGAAAAAGCTGATGAGAAAGAGAAGGGCAGATGTTAGTACAATACTTGAACCGGCCGCAATGTTAAAACTATAGCCGATAAAAAGACCTAGAACAGATGCTAGGGCCCCAAAACCTGATGAGAGGAGAATCATGGTTTTAAGGCTATTAGCATATAGATAGGCGGTGGCAGCCGGTGTGATTAAAAGAGCTACAATAAGAATAGTGCCAACACTTTGCATAGCAGTTACAGCAACCAAGGTTAGAATAACCATAAGTAAGTAATGGTAGAAGGTGACTTTAACTCCAATAGACTTAGCTAAGATTGGGTCAAAGGATGTCAGGAGTAGAGGCCGAAAGAAAATTGTTATAGTTGTTAGTACGAGAAGGGCAACGGCAATCGTTATCCACATATCCAAGTCTTGTACAGCCAGAATATTTCCAAAGAGAATATGAAAGAGATCTGTGGAACTATTTGCGATACCTATGAGAATAATACCAAGAGCTAGAAAGCTCGAAAAGGTAATACCGATTGCTGTGTCACTCTTAATAATGGAATTGCTTTTGATATAGGTAATTATAGTAGAAGCTAAAAGACCAAAGACGATAGCTCCTATGAAAAAATTAATACCTAAGATAAAGGAAATGGCTACTCCAGGTAAAACCGCATGTGAAATCGCATCACCCATAAGTGACATGCCTCTTAGAATAATAAAACAGCCAACAGCCCCCCCGACAATTCCAACAACTAAAGCCGTTATAAGGGCGTTCTGCAAGAAGTGGAAATTAAGCAAACCATCAATAAATTCAGAAAACATTTGAATCTCCTTTATAAAATAAACTGTTTCCGTAGGTTTTACGGAGATTAGTCTCATTAAAAACAAGATTAGTAGGCCCGCTAGCAATCAATTTACGATTGAGAAGAATGACTTGGTCAAAATAATGAGGGACCTTGCTCAAATCATGGTGAACAATGAGAATAAGCTTGCCTTGTTTCCTAAGTTCTCTCAAGGTGTTCATGATAATATCCTCACTAACGGAATCAATCCCAACGAAGGGCTCATCTAATAGGAGGATATCTGCCTCTTGTAGAAGACAACGAGCGATCAGAACCCGTTGAAATTGGCCACCTGATAATTGGCTTATCTGGCGATGAGCCAGATCATTTAAACCGAGTAGAGCTAAAGCTTTTGTGACCTTAGACCAATCTCTTTTAGATAGACGTTTAAAGAACTTGGTTTTAGAATAGAGGCCTAGAGAGACGCACTCTCTGACAGTAATTGGAAAGTTAAAATCAATCTCCGCCTTTTGTGCAACATAGGAAAGATGATTCAATTGCTGACGAATAGGCTGTTTATTGAATAGGACTTGCCCAGAGTGAGGGATAATACCAATAAGTGCTTTAATTAGGGTTGATTTGCCAGCACCATTAGGTCCAATAATCCCAGTGATACTTGGTCCGTCTAGGTTTAAGGTGATATTATCTAGAGCTAATGTCTCTTGGTAAGACACATTAATATTTTCAATTTGAATCATTAGTTGCCTCCTATTGATTAATATACCTTAAAATAAAAATTAAGTCAAGTGAATATAATAAATTAAGTGCGGTTAACTAAACCGTGTTGATTTAATGATCTTAGGGTAGTGAATGAGAGTACATTTTTATATCAACTATTCTAATCGGTCAGACTGTTTGATACTTTTGAGGAGGTAAAAAAGAACAGTATTTTCCACAATTTGTACTGTCTCATTCTTTTTTTCAAGAAATCATTTAATTTTTATTTTCGAAAACTAGTCATCTTTCCATATTTCTGGCATAATAGAGGTATGGAATTTACAATTCAACGAATGACACGTATTGCCATTCTAACAGCACTGGCCATTGGATTACGGTCAGCTTTTATAGGGCTTCCCAATATTCAGCCTATAACAGCTATGTTTTTTGTCGCTGTCCTTTATTTAGGTTTGGTGGATGGCCTACTCATTATGGCTCTAACCATGGCTATCTCAGGCTTTCTATATGGCTTTGGCCCTTGGGTTTTTAATCAGATTTTGACTTTTGGAGTGTTGATGGCTCTTTGGAGTTTGATTGCCCCTCGGTTATCATTAGTTTGGCAGATTGTTTTGGTAACCATTTTGTCCTTTCTCTATGGTGTTTTAATGGATTATGGTTATGGTCTTCTGTTCAAGAGTGGCTTGACCTTCGTTATCTCAGGCTTACTTTATGACACTTACCATGCAGTATCAACACTGTTATTCTATCCATTTATCCAGTCTATTTTTAGGAGGTTTGTAAAATGAAAAAAATATTGTCATATATTGTTCTTGCCCTTTCTCTTGTCACCTTAGTTGCATGTGGTAAAAGCGAAGCAGCTAAGCTCACAAGAACAAGTAGCCAGCAGTCTCAGAGTCAAGGCAAGGTAACCTTGATTTTGAAAACAGAAAAAGAAAGTAAGAAGAAAGCAGTAAATATCCAAAAAGGTGATACTGTTCTTGATGTCTTGGAAGAAGTTTATCCAGTCCAAGAAAATGATGGTTTTATTACTGAGATTGACGGTATTTCTCAAGATAAAGACAAGGGCATCTATTGGATGTTCGATGTCAATGGCAAGTTAGGTGAGAAAGCCGCTAATCAACTTAAAGTTGAAAACGGTGATGAAATTAAATTCTACCAAGAGAAATATAATTAAGATTCTGGGCTCTGTTTCAGAGTCTTTTTTTAATAAAGTTCGGAAATAGGAGCAAGATGTTTTTCAAAAAAGTCCGAAGATTCCCAAAGAACTGACGATTTACAGAAAAAATAGTTTACTTTTGTTTTAAAAGTGATATGATAAAAGGGTACTACATAAAGTAAGGAGAATACGGTTTGGCTTTTAACAAATTGGAAAGCAGTAACAACCAGGAAATCATCTCTGAAGAAGTTGGTATCTTGAAAGAATTGTTGGATGATGCAACAAGAGGCATGGCTGGAGAGCAAGGCCTCACAACTATCCGACATTTGGTTGAACTTTATGATGAAGGTGACTATGTGGCCCTTACACAAGCCATTTCAAAAATGACAAATGACGATATGGTCGTGGCATCACGCTATTTCTCTTTGTTGCCTCTTTTGATTAACATCTCTGAGGACGTTGACTTGGCTTATGAAGTTAACCACAAAAATAATATTGACGAAACCTACCTTGGTAAGTTGTCTGAGACTTTTGATGTTGTCGCTGAAAGTGACAATGCGCGTGACATTCTTGAACATGTTAATGTCGTGCCAGTATTGACAGCTCACCCAACTCAGGTTCAACGTAAAACAATGCTTGAATTGACTAACCATATTCATGAACTTCTCCGTAAGCATCGTGATGTGAAGGCTGGTCTTATTAACAAGGATAAATGGTATGCGGATTTGCGTCGTTATGTGGAAATCATGATGCAAACTGATATCATTCGTGAAAAGAAACTTAAGGTTAAAAACGAAATCACTAACGTTATGGAGTATTACAACTCCTCATTGATTAAGGCGATTACAAACCTATCGCACGAATTCAAACGTTTAGCTGTTGAAAAAGGAATTGAACTTGATAATCCAACACCTATTACAATGGGTATGTGGATTGGTGGTGACCGTGACGGGAACCCATTTGTAACAGCAGAAACCCTCAAACTTTCTGCAACGGTTCAAAGTGAAGTTATCCTCAATTACTATATTGAAAAAGTTGATAACCTTTACCGTTCATTCTCACTCTCATCACGTTTGACTGAAGTTTCAGAAACAGTAGCAGAAATGGCGAAACATTCTCCAGATACATCAGTTTATCGTGAAAATGAACCTTATCGTCGTGCTTTCAGTTACATTCAATCTAAATTGATTCAAACGCTTCTTTTCTTCAAAGAAGGTAACTTTAACAAGGAAAGAGTTTCTAAACGTCTTTCTGAAAAGGTTAGCCTCGGTTCAGTCTCAACTGGTGAAGTTGTAGCTGATTACGTGCAACAACGTCTCAGCCAAAGTCTTCAAGCTGTCTCTCAACAAACGACTGAATTTTATGAAACAGCTGAAGCTTTCCATGATGACCTTTTGGCAATTAAAAATTCACTTCTTGAAAATGACGATGCTGTCTTGATTTCAGGTGATTTCGAAGAGCTTCTTCAAGCAGTGGAAGTCTTTGGTTTCTATTTGGCTACAATTGATATGCGTCAAGACTCAAGTGTTCACGAAACTTGTGTTGCTGAGTTGCTTAAGTCAGCAAACATTGTTGATAACTATAGTGAGTTGACTGAGGTTGAAAAAGTTGCCGTTCTTCTTAAGGAATTGCAAGAAGATCCTCGTACTTTGTCATCAACTAATGTGCCTAAGTCTGAAATCCTTGAAAAAGAATTGTCTATCTTCCGCACAGCTCGTCTTTTGAAAGACCATATTGGTGAAGATGTGATCAAACAACATATCATTTCTCATACTGAAAGTGTATCTGATATGTTTGAATTGGCTATCTTGCTTAAAGAAGTTGGTTTGGTTGATACAGAACGTGCACGTGTCCAAATCGTTCCTCTCTTTGAAACTATCGAAGACTTGGAAAATTCTAACGATATTATGAAACAATATCTTGGCTATGATATTGTTAAACGTTGGATTAAAAATAGTAACAATTACCAAGAAATCATGTTGGGTTACTCAGATTCTAACAAAGATGGTGGTTACTTGTCATCTGGTTGGACCCTCTACAAAGCTCAAAATGAATTGACTAAGATTGGGGAAGAGCGTGGTATTAAGATTACCTTCTTCCATGGTCGTGGTGGTACTGTTGGTCGTGGTGGTGGTCCATCATATGATGCCATTACTTCTCAACCATTTGGTACAATCAAAGACCGTATCCGCTTGACTGAACAAGGTGAGGTTATCGGTAATAAATATGGTAACAAGGATGCTGCTTACTACAATTTAGAAATGCTTGTTTCAGCTGCTCTTGACCGTATGGTGACACGTCAAATTGCCGATCCAGAAGAATTGGTTGATTTCCGTGAGGTTATGGACGGAATTGTTCACGATTCAAATGTTATTTATCGTGACCTTGTCTTTGGAAATGAACATTTCTACGATTACTTCTTTGAAGCTAGTCCTATCAAAGAAGTGTCAAGTTTGAATATTGGTTCTCGTCCAGCTGCTCGTAAGACTATCACTGAAATTTCTGGTCTTCGTGCCATTCCTTGGGTATTCTCATGGTCACAAAACCGTATCATGTTCCCAGGTTGGTATGGGGTTGGTTCAGCCTTCAATCATTATATTCAAGCTGAAGAAGGTAACCTTGAAAAACTTCAACATATGTTTGAAACATGGCCATTCTTCCGTTCACTCTTGTCGAATGTTGACATGGTACTTTCAAAATCAGATATGAATATTGCCTTCCACTATGCACAATTGGCGAAAGATGAAGAAGTCCGTAGTGTCTTCGATATTATCTTGGATGAATGGCAATTGACTAAGAATGTTATTCTTGCTATTGAAAAACATGATGGCTTCCTTGATGAAAGCCCATCACTTAAAGCAAGTCTAGACTTCCGCTTGCCATACTTCAATGTTTTGAACTACATCCAAATTGAATTGATTAAACGTCTTCGTAACAATGATTTGACTGATGACGAAATTAGTCTTATCCATATTTCTATTAATGGTATTGCAACAGGACTTCGTAACTCAGGTTAATCAAACAGACAGACTTTTGCTCATCACTATTGTGGTGGGCTTTTTGTTATGGCAAAATTTCTGTTATAATAAAACCATGATTGCTATGGAAACCATTGAAAAGCTGTCTAAAGAATCCCTACCAATGTTAACAGTCTTAGCTGGTGAAGATTTGGGGCAGTATAGTCAAGCTAAAGAAACATTTTTAAAACAAATCGGTTTTGATCCCAGTGACTTGACCTATTCCTATTTTGATATGTCTGAGACGACCTATCAGGAGGCTGAACTGGATTTAGAAAGTATGCCTTTTTTTGCGGATGAGAAGGTGGTCATTTTTGATCATTTCGCAGATATGACCACAGCGAAAAAATCCTATCTGGATGATAAGGAGCTAAAACGGCTTGAAAGTTACCTTCAGTCGCCTGTGGAAACGACTCGACTTGTTTTAATGGCATCGGGAAAACTTGATGGTAAGCGTCGCTTAGTAAAACTATTAAAGCGTGATGCCTTGGTACTTGAAACCAGTCCTCTAAAGGATGCGGAACTTAAAACGTATTTTCAAAAAAAAGCGCATCAAGAGGGACTTATTTTTGATACAGGTGTTTTTGAGGAGCTCTTAATCAAGTCAAATTTTGACTTTTCAGATGTTCAAAAAAACATGGCCTTTTTAAAGGGCTACAAAGCGGAAGGAAATATCTCATCCAAGGATATTGCCGAAGCAATCCCAAAGAGCTTGCAGGATAATATCTTTGACATGACCCAACTCCTTTTACGAGGTGACATTAATGGGGTACGTGAACTGGTTCATGATTTGCGCCTCCAGGGAGAGGATGATATTAAGTTAATAGCGGTTATGTTGGGACAATTTCGTACCTATTTACAAGTGAAACTCCTATCTGCTCAAGGTAAAAGTGAACAGCAAATTGTCGTAAGCCTTTCGGATTATCTAGGACGTAAAGTTAATCCATATCAGATTCGCTATGCTCTTAGAGACAGTCGTCCATTATCTATAGAATTTTTGAAGACGAGTATCAAGAGTTTGATTGAGACTGATTATCAGATTAAAAATGGTACTTACGATAAAGAGTATTTGTTTGATTTAGCACTTCTGAAGATAGGCTCACATCGTTAATATTTGAGATTTTTCGTGATTTAGTAAGCAAATTTTTTGAAAGCTCTATCATTTTAGGGTAAAATGAAGAAAAAATGAAATGAGGACCCTTAATATGGCTATTATCCTTCCAGACCTTCCTTACGCTTATGATGCATTGGAACCATACATTGATGCTGAAACAATGACCCTTCACCACGACAAACACCACGCAACTTATGTAGCAAACGCTAATGCTGCGCTTGAAAAACACCCTGAAATTGGTGAAGACCTTGAAGCGCTTTTGGCTGATGTCGAAAAAATTCCAGCAGATATCCGTCAAGCACTTATTAACAATGGTGGTGGACATCTTAATCACGCACTTTTCTGGGAACTTTTATCACCAGAAAAACAAGAACCAACTGCAGAAGTAGCAGCTGCTATTAACGAAGCTTTTGGTTCATTTGAAGCTTTCCAAGAAGCTTTTACTGCAGCAGCAACAACTCGTTTTGGTTCAGGTTGGGCATGGCTTGTGGTTAACGCAGAAGGTAAACTTGAAGTTGTTTCAACTGCCAACCAAGATACACCAATCTCAGACGGTAAAAAACCAATCTTAGCACTTGACGTTTGGGAACACGCTTACTACCTAAACTACCGTAACGTACGTCCAAACTACATCAAAGCCTTCTTTGAAATCATCAATTGGAATAAAGTTGCTGAGCTTTACGCAGCAGCTAAATAAGTCTAGTATCATCCTCATTCTTGAGGGTGATTTTTTTGTAATATGGCTGTAAAATCTCCTTGCTTTTTAGGGCATTATAGCTTAAACTATTATTGTTATGAAAAAAAAGAAAAAACATTCAAGCAAAAAGTATAGTGGAAGTCGTCGAAAAACTAAAGACAAGAAGAAAGATTTGCTAGAACAAGACCTTCAAAAAGATATCAAGGATGATAAAAAGGATGTCAAAAAAGACGCCAAAAAGTCCAAGAAGAAAGAAACGAAAAAAGAACATAAAAAGTCTTCTAAAAAATCTGTAGATAAGAAGCCTGCTAAGGAAACAGTCGTATCAGATGAACAAAAGGAAAAGGAACCAAAAACTGAACCTTTAGCATTAAGGAGCAAGCGTTCTAAGAAATCTAGATCTAAGTCAAAATCCAAGTCATCTCGAGATGATAAAAAAGCTTACCTTATTTTGGCTTTCCTAGGTGCTTTGGTGGTTCTTTTGTTTATTGCTATGCTTGCTCTAGCAGGACGCGGGAAGCAAGCTGGTCACTCAGGTAACTTTGGAAATATTTTTGGATCCAGTTCAAAAGTGGCTAAAAAAGATGAGAAGGAAAAAGAGGAAAAGGTCACACCAACCAACAAGTCAGCTGAAGCTAAACAAGCTGTTATGGATGCTGATGCTAACACGATGGCAGCCAATGGTTTGACTTATGACTATGCCAATATGACTTTGAACCAAGTGGTCGAAGCTTATCTGGCTGATCAAGGTATTGATGCTAGCCAAATTGCTTTCTCATACAAGAATACCAAAACTAATGAGCATTATTCCATGAATGATACTCAACCAATGACTGCAGGCTCTACCTACAAATTGCCATTAAACATGCTTGTCATGGATGAGGTCAATAAAGGTAAACTTTCTTTAACGGAACGTTTTGATATTACGAACACTGAGTATGAGTATCAAGGTGAGCATGATAATTATGTTGCTGCCTTTGGTGGTTCAATGACCATTCCAGAAATGCAAGAATATTCTCTTGTATACTCTGAAAATACTCCAGCTTATGCTTTGGCAGAACGCCTAGGTGGTATAGAGAAATTCTATGGTATGCTTGATAAATATGGTAAGTCAAAAGGTGATGTTAAGACTATCCAAATGCATGGTAATAAGACAACAACAGATTATTACATTCAAGTTTTGGATTACCTTTGGAAACATCAGGACAACTACAAGGATATTCTCCATTACATTGGTGAATCATTCCCTAATGAGTACTATAAGACCTACCTTCCTGATTTAACGATTTATCAAAAACCAGGTTATGTCCGTGAAGCACTAAACGTTGATGCTATTGTTATGGAAGACACACCTTACATGGTAGCAATCTATACACGTTACCTCGGTGGTTCGACTGAAGACTCATCGGAAATTAGTGGTTGGGGTCTTCAACAACTGGGTATGCTCTGTTATGTGATTAACGAGTGGCACCGTGTTAATATGAATTAATAAATCAAAAAGCCGAAATCATCGGCTTTTTTTGCTTTATTTGATGAAAGTGAGAAATAAAATACTTACAAACAGAAAAGGTACAAATGCGATTTTTTGCTTGAGGTCTTTACTGACTAGGAAATAAATAAGTCCCAAAAGACAAGCTATTTCGATAGCCAGTAGTATTTGAGAAAATGGGAAAATGAGTGAGGCGCTTGCCAAGTAGAGAAAATCACCTTCTCCGATATTTAGGTGTTTGAGATAAGCTAGGATAGCAAGTGAGAGTCCTAAAGTAAAGGTTAGGTAAAAGTTTCCCAAAAAAATGAGAGGCGTAGTTCCAAGTAGCCAAATAACAAGTGGGTAAGATTGATGTTTTAAATCAAAGAGTGTTAGACAGAGACTGAAAATAATAAAGTAGGCTTCAGCGAAATCTAGAAAGTGGTGTAAAAAGAGTAAACAGACTACTCCGCAGAACAGTTCAATAAAGAGATAACGATAAGGAATAGGTTTTTGACAAAAACGACACCTAGATTTTAGAATAAGTTGTGAGAAGACAGGTACCATCTCAAAAAATCGCAATGAGTGCTTACAAAAGCTGCAGTGGCTGCTAGGAGTCACTATGGATTCTTCGGGGAAACGGTCACAAACCAAGCCAATAAATGAGCCTAAGGAAGCTCCTAGAAAAAAATAAATGATACTTAACATACCTATGTATTCGAAAAAGAGTCAAAAAAATCATTATATTTGACTCTTATTTAGAAATGTTCTAAAATAAAGATGTAAACAATAGTAATTCTAAATAAGGAGAAAAAATATGGTACATACAATTAAAGAAACTATCACTGAAACAGTTAATGATCATGTTACAGCATCAACAAACACTAAAACTAAAGCAGTCTTGAATCAAGCAGTTGCTGATTTGTCTGTGGCAGCTTCAATTGTCCACCAAGTACACTGGTATATGCGTGGTTCTGGTTTCCTTTATCTTCATCCAAAAATGGATGAATTAATGGATAGCTTGAACGGTCATCTTGATGTTATTAGCGAACGTTTGATTACTATTGGTGGGGAACCATTTTCAACACTCGTTGAGTTTTCATCTAATTCAGGATTGACAGAAACTACAGGTACTTTTGATAAATCAATGACTGATCAAATCCAGTTGTTGGTTGATACATATAAATACTTGTCAGTTTTGTTCCAAGTTGGTTTGGATATTACAGATGAAGAAGGAGATGCTCCTTCAAATGATATCTTTACAGCAGCTAAGTCAGAAATTGATAAAACAGTATGGATGTTGACTGCTGAACTTGGTAAAGAACCTGGCTTGAAATAAGCATTTTTCTGAGTTAAGATGATTGTCAAGAGTTCCTCTAAAAGTGTATAATATTAACAGAATACTTTTAGAAGAAGGGAGGGGCAATATGTCTCAACATCGACGTAGTTTAAGCGTTTATGAAGATGTCTTGAATCAGTTAAAGGCAAAGGGAATTCGATTGACGGAGTCTCGCAAAGCTGTTATCCGTTATTTGATGATGTCTGATCAGCACCCTAGTGCAGATGTGATATATTATGATCTCCTCCCTGACAACCCAGGTATGAGTCTTGCGACTGTTTATAACAATCTAAAAGTTTTGGTTGAAGAGGGAATCGTCTCAGAAATTAAAGTAAACAATGATAATACGACCTACTATGATTTTATGGGACATGATCATTTGAATATTGTTTGTGAAAAATGTGGTCATATCACTGACTTAGACTTGCCAATTCCTTCTTTCAAGGAAGAAGTTGAATCGCAGACAGGATTCCGTATCACTCGAGAACAGATGATTTTCCATGGCATTTGCCCGAATTGCCAATAGATTAAAACCTGAGTCTTATCGGCTTGGGTTTTAAATTTTGCATTGATAATTTGTAAAGGTTTTCAATAGTCTCTTGTCATGACTGAAGCTTTTTGCTAAAATATTGCTATGAGAACTTTATATGATGTTCAACAGTTGTTGAAGCAATTTGGCATAATAGTTTATCTAGGTAAAAGACTTTATGATATTGAGATGATGAAAATTGAGTTAGAGGCTCTTTACCAGAATAGCTTAATTGATAAAGACAATTATCTATCTGCTGAAATGATTTTACGACATGAGCATCGCATTGAAATGGAGAAAGAAAATGAGCAAAAAACTCTTGGGTATTGACCTTGGTGGAACAACTGTCAAATTTGGTATTTTGACTGCAGAAGGTAGCGTTCAGGAAAAATGGGCGATTGAAACAAATACGCTTGAAGATGGACGTCACATCGTTCCAAATATTATTGAGTCCTTGAAACACCGTTTGGCAATGTACGGACTCACTGCAGATGACTTTATTGGAATTGGTATGGGATCTCCGGGTGCTGTTGACCGTAAAAATAAGACGGTAACAGGTGCCTTCAACCTAAACTGGGCAGACACTCAAGAAGTTGGATCTGTCATTGAAAAAGAATTGGGTATTCCATTCGCTATTGATAATGATGCAAATGTGGCTGCTTTAGGTGAACGTTGGGTTGGTGCTGGTGCCAACAATCCAGATGTTGTTTTTGTAACACTTGGAACAGGTGTAGGTGGCGGTGTCATCGCTGATGGTAATTTGATTCACGGTGTTGCTGGTGCTGGTGGTGAGATTGGCCATATTATCGTTGAACCTGAAACAGGTTTTGAATGTACATGTGGAAATAATGGCTGTTTGGAAACTGTAGCTTCAGCAACTGGTGTGGTTCGTTTGGCACGTCATATGGCCGAGGAGTATGAAGGTGATTCAGCTATTAAGGCTGCTGTAGATAACGGTGAACAAGTAACAAGTAAAGATATCTTTATGGCTGCGGCTGAAGGAGATAAGTTCGCCGATAGTATTGTTGACAAAGTGTCAGAATACCTTGGCCTTGCCACAGCAAATATTTCAAACATCCTTAACCCTGATTCTGTAGTTATCGGTGGTGGTGTTTCAGCTGCTGGAGAATTCTTACGTAGTAGAGTAGAAAGTTATTTTGTACGTTATGCTTTCCCACAAGTACGTCGTACAACAAAAGTGAAATTGGCTGAGCTTGGTAATGATGCTGGTATCATTGGAGCTGCCAGTCTAGCTCTTACAATTCAAAAATAATGCGAAAAGGTGTATCTGACCAACTGGGGTCTTATTACACCTTTTTCTTATTGAAAAACGTTTACAATTGGTCTGGGTTCTGCCATTTTCTTAAAATTGTGGTATACTTGAAAAGTTGAAATAAAAATTAAAGAGGAAAAAATGACTAAATATAGAGAAGACATCCGTAACGTTGCCATTATTGCGCACGTTGACCACGGGAAAACAACACTTGTAGATGAATTGTTGAAACAATCGCATACCCTTGATGAACGTAAGGAACTTGATGAGCGTGCAATGGACTCTAACGATCTTGAAAAAGAACGTGGTATCACTATCCTTGCTAAGAATACAGCCGTTGCTTACAAAGGTACTCGTATCAATATCATGGACACACCGGGGCACGCAGACTTTGGTGGAGAAGTTGAACGTATCATGAAAATGGTTGATGGGGTTGTCCTTGTTGTTGATGCCTACGAAGGAACTATGCCTCAAACACGTTTTGTGTTGAAAAAAGCACTTGAGCAAAATTTGACACCAATTGTTGTTGTTAACAAGATTGATAAACCATCAGCTCGCCCTGAAGAAGTTGTTGATGAAGTCCTAGAACTCTTCATCGAACTCGGCGCAGATGATGATCAGTTGGAATTCCCAGTTGTATATGCATCAGCGATTAATGGTACATCATCATTGTCAGATAATCCTGCTGATCAAGAGCACACTATGGCTCCAATCTTTGACACGATTATTGATCACATCCCAGCTCCTGTAGATAACTCAGATGAGCCACTTCAATTTCAAGTGTCACTTCTTGACTACAACGACTTTGTTGGACGTATTGGTATTGGACGTGTCTTCCGTGGAACTGTAAAAGTTGGTGACCAAGTTACTCTTTCAAAACTTGACGGAACAACTAAAAACTTCCGTGTTACGAAACTTTTTGGTTTCTTTGGTTTGGAGCGTCGTGAAATTGATGAAGCTAAAGCTGGTGACTTGATTGCCATCTCAGGTATGGAAGACATCTTCGTTGGTGAAACAATCACACCAACAGATGCTGTTGAACCATTGCCAGTACTTCGTATTGATGAACCAACTCTTCAAATGACTTTCTTGGCTAACAACTCACCATTTGCCGGTCGTGAAGGTAAACACGTAACATCACGTAAGGTTGAAGAACGTCTTTTGGCAGAATTGCAAACGGACGTTTCTCTTCGTGTAGATCCGACTGATTCACCTGATAAATGGACGGTTTCAGGTCGTGGTGAATTGCACTTGTCAATTCTTATTGAAACAATGCGTCGTGAAGGATATGAACTTCAAGTATCTCGTCCAGAGGTAATCATTAAAGAAATTGATGGTGTAAAATGCGAACCATTTGAACGTGTTCAAATTGATACTCCTGAAGAGTACCAAGGTTCTATTATTCAAGCCCTTTCAGAACGTAAAGGTGATATGCTTGATATGCAAATGGTTGGTAATGGTCAAACACGTATTATTTTCCTTGTACCAGCACGTGGTCTTATCGGATTCTCTACTGAATTCTTGTCTATGACACGTGGTTACGGTATCATGAACCATACCTTTGACCAATACATGCCAGTTGTAGCGGGAGAAATCGGTGGACGTCACCGTGGTGCCCTTGTTTCTATTGATACAGGTAAGGCGACAACTTATTCAATTATGCGTATTGAAGAACGTGGTACAATTTTTGTTAACCCAGGTACAGAAGTATATGAAGGTATGATCGTCGGTGAAAATGCTCGTGAAAATGACCTTGGTGTCAATATCACTACAGCAAAACAAATGACAAATGTGCGTTCAGCAACTAAGGACCAAACGGCTGTTATCAAAACTCCACGTATCTTGACACTTGAAGAATCCCTTGAATTCTTGGATGATGATGAGTACATGGAAGTAACACCTGAATCTATCCGCTTGCGTAAACAAATTTTGAATAAATCAGAGCGTGATAAAGCTAACAAACGTAAGAAGAAAGCAGCAGAAGCTGAATAATTTATAGGGAGGAGAAGAGATGTTTTATCTGATTGTTGCTATATTGATTTCGTCATTTTATTTCTTTATTGCACCCAAGTCGGTAAAAAACACCATGAATCTCCTCTTTGTCATGGTTACCTCAGCATTGCTATTACTTTTAGCAGTGTTATCAATCATCAAATTTTTTAGTTTACCTGGTGAGTTTTTTGTCACGGTGGGAATGCTTGTATTGAGTTATTTTACCTTAAAAGATTTCTTTTCCATGTCAGAGCTAAATCATGAAAAAACTGAACAAAAAGAAAATTAAGTACCATGAACCTTAAAAAGTCAATCATTCAGGTTGGCTTTTTTCTGTACTTAGAAGAGGTAACTTCTTGAAATAGGTTGGGATAAAAGGTAAAATGGTTATGATACAATTTGAGAGAATGGACGAATTATGAAATCAATAACACAATTTGAAAATAAAAAAGTTTTGGTCCTTGGCTTGGCAAAATCTGGTGAAGCAGCTGCTCGTCTCTTGGCTAAGTTAGGAGCTATCGTCACTGTTAATGACGGAAAACCTTTTGAGGAAAACCCTTCGGCTCAGGCTCTTCTTGAAGAAGGAATTAAGGTTGTTTGTGGTGGACATCCTCTTGAGCTTTTGGATGAAAATTTTGAACTAATGGTCAAGAATCCTGGGATTCGTTACGACAATCCAATGGTAGCCCGTGCACTTGAAAAAGGAATTCCAGTCTGGACTGAAGTTGAATTGGCTTACCTAGTGTCGGAAGCACCGATTATTGGTATAACTGGCTCAAACGGTAAGACGACAACGACAACTATGATTGCTGATGTCCTAAATCATGGTGGTAAGTCTGGCGTCTTGTCAGGAAATATCGGCTTCCCTGCATCAGAAGTTGCCCAATCAGTGACCGCTCAAGACACCTTAGTTATGGAATTGTCTTCTTTCCAATTGATGGGAATTGACAGTTTCCATCCCCACATTGCGGTTATTACCAATTTGATGCCAACACATATTGATTATCACGGTAGTTTTGAAGCATATGTGGCAGCTAAATGGAATATTCAAAATCGAATGACATCAGATGATTTCATTATTTTGAACTTTAACCAAGATCTTGCTAAGGAGTTGGCTACTAAGACGGAAGCACAAGTCGTTCCATTCTCAACTGTGGAAAAAGTAGATGGAGCCTATCTTGAAAACGGGGGTCTCTACTATAAAGGTGAGTTGATTATGCAAGCCGATGAGATTGGCGTTCCTGGTAGTCACAATGTTGAAAATGCTTTGGCTACAATTGCGGTTTCTAAGCTGTCAGGTGTTTCAAACCAGGCTATTAAAGAAACTTTAGCAAGTTTTGGAGGAGTTAAGCATCGTCTTCAATTCGTTGATACCATTAACGACGTGAAATTCTATAATGATAGTAAGTCAACAAACATTTTGGCGACTCAAAAAGCACTTTCTGGATTTGATAATAGTAAAGTCATTTTGATTGCTGGTGGTTTAGATCGTGGTAATGAATTTGATGAACTCGTTCCTGATATTACAGGAGTCAAGAAAATGATTATTTTGGGAGAATCCGCTCCTCGTGTCAAACGTGCCGCTGAGAAAGCAGGTGTATCTTATCTTGATGCTAAAGATGTAGCTGATGCAACACGTATTGCTTTTGATCAAGCAAGTGCAGGAGATGTTGTTTTATTGAGTCCTGCTAACGCCAGCTGGGATATGTACAAGAATTTTGAAGTGCGTGGTGATGAATTTATCGCAACGGTTGAGCAATTGAAGGGATAAGCTATGGCAAAATCGAAAAAGATTGTTTTTACCGGTGGTGGAACAGTTGGACATGTGACCCTAAATCTTATCTTAATTCCAAAGTTCATCAAAGATGGATGGGAGGTTCACTATATTGGTGATAAGCATGGCATCGAACATGAACAAATCTCTAAATCTGGTTTAGATGTTACCTTCCACAGTATTGCTACAGGGAAGTTACGTCGATATTTTTCATGGCAAAACATGCTTGACGTTTTTAAAGTTGGTTGGGGAATCCTTCAATCTATTGCGATTATTGCAAAGATTCGGCCACAAGCACTTTTTTCTAAGGGCGGATTTGTCTCTGTACCGCCAGTGATTGCTTCTAAATTATTAGGAGTTCCTGTTTATGTGCATGAGTCTGATCTTTCTATGGGGTTAGCCAATAAAATTGCCTACAAGTTTGCGACTACGATGTTTACGACTTTTGAGCAACCAAAAGCGTTGACAAAGACAAAACATGTTGGCGCTATTACTAAGGTTGGTGTGGCACAAACAGGCCAAAAAGATATCCTCGATAATATTAAGAAACAGTTTGATGCCAATTTGAAAACCGTTCTTTTTATCGGTGGATCGGCTGGTGCAAAGGTTTTTAATGATTTTATTAGCAATACTCCACAACTGACTGAACACTACAATGTCATTAATATTTCTGGTGATTCTTCATTAAATACCTTACAATCTCATCTCTACCGAATTGATTATGTAACAGATTTGTACCAACCTCTTATGGATTTGGCTGATTTAGTGGTAACTCGGGGTGGTTCAAATACCATTTTTGAATTATTGGCGATGAAAAAACTGCATGTAATCATTCCTTTGGGGAAAGAAGCTAGCCGTGGAGATCAACTTGAAAATGCTGCTTATTTTGAACGAAAAGGTTATGCCCGCCAATTACAGGAACCTGATTTAAGTTGGGCAACTTTGAATAATGAGCTAGAACAACTTGTTGAAAATGCAAAGACTTACAAAGAAGCTATGGCAAAATCTGATGAAATCACATCTCCTGATGATTTTTACCACCTATTAGTAACTAGTATTTCAAATAAATAAAGGAATTTCATGGCAAAAAAGGAACAAAATTCACAAGAAAAACAAGTTCTGACGGAGTGGCAGAAGCGAAACTTGGAATTTTTAAGAAAAAAAGAGAGCGAAGATTCTGAAGGCATAGAGAAAGAGAATACTTCAATCGAAAACAAGGTACCGGAAAAGAAGAAGGTTAAAAAGAAAAAAAAGGCCAAGAAGAAAAAAAAGAATAAGTTGAAATCAAGCAGTAACATTCCTATTGCACAACAAAATCTTGCTGGTCTCATTGTCTTCTCAGCTGCTATTTTAATTGTGTTTTCACTCTTCTATATCTCGCCTTGGTCTAAGCAAAAGATTATCACTGTCTCAGGAACAAAAAATGCTTTGCCAGAAGATGTGAAAGTGGCAAGTGGTATTCTTGATACAGATTATATTAGTTATGTCTTTTTAAATCAGAACAAAGTAGCGAGAACTGTTGAAAAAACAAATGTCTGGGTTAAAAAAGCGAATGTGACCTATGACTTTCCAAATCAATTTAACATTGCCGTAAAAGAATACTCGATAGTGGCTTATCGTCAAACTGGCAATGGTTATATGTCAATTCTCGAGAGTGGTAAAACTGGTGGAACGGTTTCAACAGGAAATCTTCCAGACAAATTTATTACTTTAAAAATGGATGATGACAAGAAAATTGAAGAACTTGTAAAAGAGCTAAATCGACTGGATGCTAAAATCAAAAATAACATTCAGATTATTAATTTAACACCTACCAAGGCAACTTCAGATTTGTTGACTATTGAGTTGTATGATGGCAATACCATCCGTGTCCCACTATCTCAATTAACAACCAAGTTACCATATTACCAAAAAATTAAAAAACATCTTTCAGATGGGACTATTGTTGATATGGAAGTTGGTATTTATACGACAACTCCGGAAGTTGAAGCATCAAAATCTGAAAAATCAGATAAGGATAAAAAGAAAGATAAAGACAAGACTGATAGTAAAGAAACCAGTGCCACTTCTGAAGAAGGGCAAGAGTCAGAATCGTCTGTACAAAGTTCCGGAGAGGATACTAATACCGAAAGTTCAAGTGACCAAGGAGAAAGTATTCCTGCAGTAGGGCAAGAAAACTCACATCAAACTTCCCTAGCTCAGGGCTAATATTGAATAATAAAAAACGTAAAATGCTGACATTTTACGTTTTTTTATGGTACAATAGTATCCGAATAATTCTGTTTTTATACAGTTTACAAAGATATTGAATGGAAAGATTGAGAGGTCGAGTGAATGGCTAGAGATGGCTTTTTTACAGGATTAGATATAGGAACTAGCTCGATTAAGGTTCTTGTTGCTGAATTTATTGATGGATCAATGAATGTCATCGGAGTAAGTAATGTTAAGAGTTCTGGTGTGAAAGATGGTATCATTGTTGACATTGACGCTGCAGCGAAATCCATCAAAACAGCTATTGAACAAGCAGAAGAAAAAGCTGGTATTGTTATTGAGCAAGTTAATGTTGGGCTTCCAGCTAATCTTCTTCAAATTGAGCCTACCCAAGGGATGATTCCTGTAACAAGTGAATCAAAAGAAATCAAAGATGAAGATGTTGAAAGTGTTGTTCGCTCAGCCTTGACTAAGAGCATTACACCTGAGCGTGAGGTTATTTCGCTAGTTCCTGAAGAGTTTATCGTTGATGGCTTCCAAGGAATTCGTGATCCTCGTGGAATGATGGGAATTCGTCTTGAAATGAGGGGTCTCATTTATACAGGACCAACAACAATCCTTCACAATCTTCGTAAGACGGTTGAACGTGCAGGTATTAAGGTTGAGAATATTATTATCTCACCTCTTGCGATGACACGTGCGGTCTTAAATGAAGGTGAACGTGAGTTTGGTGCTACAGTCATTGATTTGGGTGGCGGTCAAACTACCGTTGCAAGTATGCGTGCGCAAGAACTTCAGTTTACCAATATTTATTCTGAAGGTGGCGAATACATCACAAAGGATATTTCAAAGGTTTTGAAGACTTCTATGCAGATTGCAGAAGCGCTTAAGTTTAATTTTGGTAATGCTGATATTGACGAAGCAAGTGAATCTGAAACTGTTCAAGTTGAAGTTGTAGGTGAAAATTCACCTGTTGAAATCACTGAAAAATACCTTGCTGAAATTATCTCAGCTCGTGTGAAACATATCTTGGACAGAGTGAAACAAGATTTGACTCGTGGTCGTCTACTTGATTTACCTGGTGGTATCGTCCTTGTAGGTGGTACAGCTATTATGCCTGGTGTAGTTGAAGTTGCTCAAGAGCTTTTTGAGACAAATGTCAAACTTTACGTACCAAATCAAGTAGGCATTCGTAATCCGATGTTTGCAAATGTGATTAGTCTTGTTGAGTATGTTGGCCTTCTTACAGAAGTTGATATTATTGCTCAACGAGCAGTATCTGGTGAAGAGTATCTCCGTCGTAAACCTATCGACAATGAGGCTCCCGCATTGAGTTTTGACAGAACTCCAGCACCATCACCAGCGCCACGAGTGGCTCCACAACCTAACCCTATTCCAGTTGAGAATACAATCGAAGTGCCTTTGCCAGTTGAAGAAGGAAATCATGAACCAAAACAAAAACTTGGAGATCGTGTTCGTGGTATCTTTGGTAGTATGTTCGATTAATTTAATCTAGAAAAAGCGAGGAAATAAAATGAGTTTTTCATTTGATAGCGCATCTGTTCAAGGTGCTGTCATTAAAGTTATCGGTGTCGGTGGAGGTGGCGGAAACGCCATCAACCGAATGATTGAAGAAGGTCTTTCTGGTGTTGAATTTATCGCAGCTAATACTGATATTCAAGCGCTCAGCTCTTCAAAAGCAGAAACAGTTATCCAATTGGGCCCTAAATTGACCCGTGGACTTGGTGCCGGAGGTCAACCTGAAGTTGGTCGTAAGGCGGCTGAAGAAAGTGAAGAAACACTTACAGAGGCGCTTACAGGATCTGATATGGTATTTATCACTGCCGGTATGGGTGGAGGCTCTGGTACAGGAGCAGCCCCAGTAATTGCACGTATTGCCAAAAGCTTGGGTGCATTGACAGTTGCAGTTGTAACTCGTCCATTTGGATTTGAAGGTAATAAACGTGGTGCTTATGCGGTTGAAGGTATTCAAGAGTTGCGTGAGCAAGTTGATACGCTTCTTATTATCTCAAACAACAATCTTCTTGAAATTGTTGATAAGAAAACTCCGCTTCTTGAAGCCCTTAGCGAAGCAGATAATGTTCTCCGCCAAGGTGTCCAAGGTATTACGGATCTTATCACTAATCCAGGATTGATTAACCTTGACTTTGCTGATGTGAAAACAGTTATGGCAAACAAAGGTAATGCGCTTATGGGTATTGGTATTGGTTCTGGTGAGGAACGTATTGTTGAAGCTGCACGCAAAGCAATCTTCTCTCCACTTCTTGAAACTACTATTGATGGTGCAGAAGACGTAATCGTTAACGTAACTGGTGGTCTTGATATGACTCTTACAGAGGCTGAAGAAGCTTCTGAAATTGTTGGCCAAGCAGCTGGTAACGGTGTTAACATTTGGTTGGGTACATCAATTGATGATACATTGAAAGATGAGATTCGCGTAACTGTTGTTGCTACAGGAGTTCGTCAAGATCGTGCTGATAAAGTAGCGGGAGTGAAAGCTCAACCTCGCAAAGTGACATCAGTACCGTCACAACCAGCAGCACCTGTTCAGCAAGCAATTCAAGAAGAACAACGTCCAGTTTCTCAACCTTCATTTGAACGTCAACCAAATTTTGACTATAATGAAACACCTTCAATGCCTCAAGCAGGGGTTCGTCCTGCAGCGGCAGCATCTCAACAAGAGCAGTCTGCTTTTGGAAACTGGGACTTAAGACGTGATAATATCTCACGTCCTGAAACTGGCCAATTAGATAGTCAGTTGACTATGTCTACATTTTCAAGTGAAGTTGAGGATGATGATGAGTTGGAAACACCACCATTCTTTAAAAATCGTTAATAATGACTATAGAAGAAAATAAAAATAATGTTTATCAAGCGGTAAAGGCAGCTTGTGAGAAGGCTAATCGCTCTAGTGATGAAGTCAATATTATTGCCGTAACCAAATATGTCTCTAGTGATATTGCTGAAGAATTGGTTAAAACAGGAATTAAACACATTGCTGAAAATCGCGTGGATAAATTCTTAGATAAGTATCAAGCTTTAAACAATTATGATTTGACCTGGCACCTTATCGGTACCTTACAGCGTCGAAAAGTAAAGGATGTTATTAATTTAGTTGATTATTTTCACGCCTTGGATTCTGTAAAATTAGCAGAGGAAATTCAAAAGCGTGCCAATCATACGATTAAATGTTTCCTTCAAGTTAACGTTTCAGGTGAGGAATCGAAACATGGTTTTTCGCCTGAAGAACTTGATACAGTTCTAGACCAAATTAAAAATCTTGATAACATTTGTATTGTTGGACTAATGACAATGGCACCAATTGATGCAGATGATCAAGAACTTGATGAGATTTTCTCACAGACAAATGAACTTAGAAAATCAATTCAAGAGAAAAAAATAAAGAATGTTCCTTGTGATCAATTAAGCATGGGGATGAGTCGAGATTTTGATGAGGCAATTCAAAATGGATCAACTTTTGTCAGAATCGGCAGTGCATTCTTTAAAGAGAACGGAGATTAACCTTATGGCATTAAAAGACACAATTGATAAAATTGTTTCATATTTTGATACCGACGAAGTAACCGATTATGAAGATGCTGCAAAAGAAGAAGAGAAAAAACGTCCTGTAAAAGCGCAGAGACCAGTGCAGACGCAACCTCGTCAGCAACGTCAACCTGAGCGTTCACAGGTAACAGTTCCTCCTCGTCGTCAACATGTTAACGCAGACTTGCAGGAGACACAAGTTCTTCGTAGTTTACCTTTGAGTCGTTCACAAGCAAATCAGGGACCACATCAAATGAGTACAACAAAAACAACAATTGCAATTAAATATCCTAAGAAATATGAAGATGCTCAGGAAATTGTAGAACTTTTGATCGAAAATGAATGTGTTTTGATTGATTTTCAGTATATGTTAGAGGCACAAGCTCGTCGTTGTCTTGATTTCATTGATGGTGCAAGTAAAGTACTTACCGGGAATCTTCAAAAAGTTGGCTCTTCAATGTACTTGCTTACACCAATCAATGTCGTTGTTGATATTGAAGAGATTGGTTTGGCACACGGAAATCAAGAAGCTAACTTTGACTTTGACATGAAGAGACGTTAAGCAATGTCTATATTACTATATGTTATTTGGGCACGTGTCGTTAACGTTGCAGAGATACTTCTTGTTGTCTACGCTTTGTTATCTTGGTTTCCAGGAGCCTATGACACTAGCCTTGGAAGAATCATTAGACAAATTGTTAATCCGATTCTTGCGCCATTTCGTCGTCTGAATCTGGTCTTTGCTGGTGTTGACTTTTCAATCATCGTAATCGTTCTTTTGTTGAATTTTTCTCTCACTATTCTTAGGAATATTCTATTCTGATGTCAGAAAATAAAAATATTGAACAGCATTATTCGTTAGATGAACGTCCTTTTTTAGAAAAGGTCAGGGGATTTTGCCAATTGGTTGAAGATAGGTATAGTCCTTATTTGACTGATTTCTTAAATCCCCGTGAGATTCAAATTGTTGAAGATTTAGCAAATTACTATCATTTAAAATTCTTTGTAAGTTCAAATCTTGAGACGGAGGAGTACAGAAGAGTTATTATAGCTCCGGATTATTATGAGCTCTCTGATGATGACTTTGAGATTAAGCGGTTAGAGGTTTCTTATGCAAGACAGTTTAACACCTTGACTCATCCAAAAGTTTTGGGGACTTTGATTAATCAACTTGGACTTGAACGACAAGTATTTGGTGACATCATTATCAATGACGATGGACGTATTCAATTTTCGATAGCATCTCACCTAGCAAACTATGCTATAATGACTATCAAAAAGATTGGTAATGTTTCCGTTACACTTAAGGATGTTAGTGAAGGGAATTGGATTACAAATCAAGAAAACTACTCACATTCTTTTGTTTTACTTTCTAGCATGCGTCTTGACAATGTGTTAGCAACCGTGTTAAATTTATCACGCTCTAGGGCCTTGAAGCTGATTTCATCTGGTAAAGTCAAATTAAATTATAGACAAGTTGAGAAGGCTGACCAGTTGATTACTATTGGTGATATGATTTCGGTTCGGGGTTTCGGTCGATTTCGATTGGCCGAACAAGAAGGATTTTCAAAATCTGGTAAAGCTAAAGTCACTATTAATAGCATGTTGAGACGAAGAAAAAAGTAGGTATTTAATTTAAAATCATCAGAGATGGTAATGTAAATAGAGGAGATCTGTAATGGCAATTACAGTACCTGAGATTATCGAAAAACAGTTTACAACTAAATTTCGTGGCTACAATCAAGAAGAAGTAGATGAATTTCTTGATATTATCGTAGATGGTTATGAAGAATTAGTTCATGAAAATCGTGAACTTGCTGCTCGTGTAAAAGAGCTTGAAGAAATGGTAAAAAAATAAAGGAGGCCTGTAATGGCAATCACAGCACTTGATATTAAAGATAAACAGTTTACAACTAAATTTCGTGGATACAATGAACAAGAGGTAGATGAATTTCTTGATATTATCGTTGATGATTATGAAGATTTAGTTCGTGATAATCGTGAGCTTGCTTCTCGTGTAAAAGAGCTTGAAGAAAAATTGGCTTATTTTGATGAAATGAAAGAATCACTAAGCCAATCAGTTATCTTGGCTCAAGAAACAGCTGAAAAAGTTAAAGCTTCAGCAGCTGACGAATCAGCTAACTTGATTAATAAAGCTAACTTCAATGCAACGCATTTGGTTGAAGAAGCTAAATCTAAAGCATCTGAAATTCTTCGTGATGCTACTGATGAAGCGAAACGTGTCGCTATTGAGACAGAAGAGCTTAAACGTCAAAGTCGTGTTTTCCATCAACGTCTTTTGGCTGCAGTTGAAGGTCAACTTAGCTTAGCAAGTGCTCCAGAGTGGGGTGAATTGTTGCAACCAACAGCTATTTATCTTCAAAACTCAGATGCTGCCTTTAAAGAAGTTGTTGAAAAAGTTTTGGACGAACATGTCCCAGATTCAAATGATGCAGCTTCATTTGATGCAACGCGTCAATTTACTCCTGATGAAATGGCTGAACTTCAACGTCGTGTTGCTGAAAGTAACAAGAAAGTCGAAGATTTCTCTAATCAAGAATTTGAAGAAACGAATGAAACTGTTTCGACCCCAGTTGATTTCGGTAACTCAGATTCTTTCGATAGCGAAGCAGCAGACTTTCCAACTTCTACACCAGTAGATGAAGATTTTGATTTTCAACCTGAAACAACAGGTGAAGTAAACCTTAACGAAACACAAACTTTTAAATTGAATATTGGCGAATAAGAAAAATAAAACTTACCAAGTATATTTTCAGCGAGTGGGAGATGGTGTGAGTCCCACATTCCCTATTTGGCCGGTTATCATTTTCTTTGGTTCTGACTGAATCAAGTAAGTTAGAAGGATGGTCCTCCTTACGGACATATGAGGGAGCGAATTTATATTTGCTCTAAACAAAGGTGGTACCACGAGCTTTCGTCCTTTTTGATGAAGGCTCTTTTTATTTTGTAAATTATATTGAAGAGGAGATAGAATGAAACTTAAAGAAACCCTAAATCTTGGTAAGACAGCTTTTCCGATGCGTGCTGGACTTCCTAATAAAGAACCTCTCTGGCAAAAAGAGTGGGAAGATGCTAATATGTATCAACGTCGTCAAGAATTGAACCAAGGAAAACCGCACTTCACCCTTCATGATGGCCCTCCGTATGCCAATGGTAATATTCACGTTGGACATGCCATGAATAAAATTTCCAAGGATATTATCGTTCGTTCTAAATCAATGTCTGGTTTCTATGCACCCTATATTCCTGGATGGGATACTCATGGGCTTCCAATCGAACAGGTTTTGGCTAAAAAAGGTGTGAAACGTAAAGAAATCGAACGCTCTGAATACCTTAAAATGTGTCGTGACTATGCGCTTTCACAAGTTGACAAGCAACGTGAAGATTTCAAACGACTTGGTGTCTCAGCTGATTGGGATAACCCATATGTAACTTTGACACCTGACTATGAAGCTGCACAAATTCGTGTCTTCGGTGAGATGGCTAAAAAAGGTTACATCTACCAAGGTGCGAAACCAGTATACTGGTCATGGTCATCAGAATCAGCGCTTGCTGAAGCAGAAATCGAATACCATGATTTAGTTTCTACATCTCTTTACTATGCTAATAAAGTTAAGGATGGTAAAGGCGTATTGGATACCGATACCTATATCGTTGTATGGACAACTACACCATTCACTATTACAGCGTCTCGAGGCTTGACAATGGGAGCTGATTTTGATTATGTAGTTGTTAAGCCTGCTGGATCTGACCGTAAATATGTTGTGGCTTCTGAGCTATTGCCAAGTCTTTCTGAAAAATTTGGTTGGGAAGATGTTGAAGTACTTGCAACTTACCAAGGAAAAGAATTGGATCAAATTGTAACCGAACACCCATGGGATTCAGAAGTTGATGAATTGGTTATCCTTGGTGATCACGTTACACTGGATTCTGGTACTGGTATCGTCCATACAGCGCCCGGTTTTGGTGAAGATGACTATAACGTAGGTGTTGCCAATGGCTTAGAAGTTGCTGTAACGGTCAATGAACGTGGTATCATGATGGAAAATGCAGGTCCTGATTTTGCAGGTCAGTTCTATGATAAAGTTGTACCAACAGTCATTGATAAACTTGGTGATCTCCTTCTTGCCAAAGAAGAGATTTCTCACTCATACCCATTTGACTGGCGTACCAAAAAACCAATTATCTGGCGTGCAGTCCCTCAATGGTTTGCATCTGTATCTAAATTCCGTCAAGAAATTTTGGATGAAATTGAAAAAGTTAAATTCCATTCAGAATGGGGTAAAGTTCGTCTTTACAACATGATTCGTGACCGTGGAGACTGGGTCATCTCTCGTCAACGTGCTTGGGGTGTTCCACTCCCAATCTTCTATGCTGAAGATAAGACACCAATCATGACTGAGGAAACGATTGAACATGTGGCTAAACTTTTTGAAGAGCATGGATCAGTTATTTGGTGGGAACGTGATGCTAAAGATCTTCTTCCAGAAGGTTTCACACATCCAGGTTCACCAAACGGTGAGTTTACTAAAGAAAATGATATTATGGATGTGTGGTTTGACTCAGGTTCATCATGGAATGGTGTTGTCGTTAATCGACCTGAATTGACTTATCCAGCTGACCTTTATCTTGAAGGTTCTGACCAATACCGTGGTTGGTTTAACTCATCACTTATCACATCAGTTGCCAATCATGGTGTCGCACCATATAAACAACTCTTGTCTCAAGGTTTTGCCCTCGATGGTAAGGGTGAAAAGATGTCTAAATCACTTGGAAATACGATTGCTCCTAGTGATGTTGAAAAGCAATTTGGTGCAGAAATTCTCCGTCTTTGGGTAACAAGTGTTGATACGACCAATGATGTCCGTATCTCAATGGACATCCTTAGCCAAGTATCTGAATCTTACCGTAAAATCCGTAACACGCTCCGTTTCTTGATTGCTAATACATCAGACTTCAATCCAACAACTGATGCTGTGGCCTTTGAAGAATTGCGATCTGTGGATCAGTACATGACTATCCGATTCAACCAATTGGTTAAGACCATTCGTGACGCTTATGCAAACTTTGAGTTCTTGACTATCTACAAAGCTTTGGTTAACTTTATTAATGTAGAGTTATCAGCTTTCTATCTTGATTTTGCTAAAGACGTGGTTTACATTGAGAGTGCAGATTCTCTTGAACGTCGTCAAATGCAAACAGTCTTCTACGATATTCTTGTTAAGATCACAAAACTCTTGACTCCAATTCTTCCTCACACTGCTGAAGAAATCTGGTCATATCTTGAATTTGAAACTGAAGAGTTTGTTCAATTGTCAGAGTTGCCAGAAGCAGAAGCTTTCGAAAATCAAGAAGCAATCCTTGAAAAATGGAAAGCATTCATGGATTTCCGTGGTCAAGCTCAAAAAGCTTTGGAAGAAGCTCGTAATGAGAAGGTTATCGGTAAATCACTAGAAGCTCATTTGACTATTTATCCCGATGCTGAAGTTAAAGAACTTCTTGAAGGTTTGAATACAAATCTTGCTCAACTTTTGATTGTTTCAGCATTGACTATTGCTGAAGGAGATGCTCCTGAATCAGCTGTGAGCTTTGAAAATGTTGCCTTCACTGTAGAACGTGCTTCAGGTGAAGTTTGTGATCGTTGTCGTCGTATTGATCCAACTACCCAGGAACGTAGCTATAATGCAACAATCTGTGATCACTGTGCTAGCATTGTTGAAGAAAACTTTGCTGAAGGTGTAGCAGAAGGCTTTGAAGTTAAAGCAAAATAAGCTAAAAAGAGTTCAGATTGAACTCTTTTTCTATTTGTTTTTCGAATATAGTATTGAAGACAAGAAAAAACTAGCTCAGCTAGTTTTTTCTTATAGTCCGTAGTTATAATCATCGTCTTGCATAGCTTCCACAGTACCAAGAAGGTAACCATTACCAACTTGAGAGAAGAAGTCGTGGTTGGAAGTTCCTGTAGAAATACCATTCATAACGATTGGGTTAACATCGTTTGCACTATCTGGGAAAAGTGGATCTTGTCCTAAGTTCATGAGGGCCTTGTTGGCGTTGTAACGAAGGAAAGTCATGACTTCTTCAGTCCACCCAACACCATCATAGAGAGACTTGGTATAGAGCTCTTCATTTTCATACAATTCATAGAGAAGGTCATACATCCACTCACGGAAGCTTTCTTGCTCTTCTTCAGGTAATTCATTAAAGCCAAGTTGGAATTTATAGCCAATATAGGTTCCGTGAACAGATTCGTCACGGATAATCAATTTAATGATTTCAGCGACATTGGCAAGCTTATTATTACCCAGATAATATAGAGGTGTGAAGAAGCCTGAGTAGAAAAGGAAGGTTTCAAGAAAAGTTGATGCAACTTTTTTCTGAAGTGGTGTTCCATTCTCATAGATGTCGTTTATGATTTTTGCTTTGGTCTGCAAGTATTCGTTACTATTGGTCCACTCGAAAATATCTTCAATTTCAGATTTAGTGTTCAAAGTTGAGAAAATAGAAGAGTAGGATTTTGCGTGAACAGATTCCATGAACTGAATGTTGTTCAAAACAGCTTCTTCATGGGGTGTACGAACATCGGCACGAATAGCTTCAACACCTGTTTGTGATTGCATAGTATCTAGTAAGGTCAAGCCACCGAAGACTTTTCCGACCAAATCTTTTTCTTCAGCTGAAAGTTTACGCCAATCATCAAGGTCATTTGAAAGTGGAATACGTGTATCTAACCAGAATTGTTCAGTCAATTTTTCCCAGGTAGATTTATCAATCGCATCTTCGATTTCATTCCAGTTAATGGCTTTATAGTAAGTTTCCATTAGAAACCTCTTTCTTTATTGATATCGTTTCTATTTTATCATAATTCAAAATCATGACATAGCTTTTTGAGTTTATCTATTAAAAAAGTCGGCGAACCGACCTTTTTAATACCCTTTATGAATAAGAACAGTGATTTTTTAGAGTGTTAGATAACACAACTTTCACACTGGTTAGAGCCAACTTCCTCACCGTCGTCTGTATAAGTACGAATGTAGTAAATTGACTTGATACCTTTGTTAAAGGCATAGTTACGAAGGATAGAAAGGTCACGAGTTGTTTGTTTATTTTCTGTTTTCCATTCGTAAATTTCTTTTGGTAGTTCACTACGCAAGAAAAGTGTTAATGACAAACCTTGATCCACATGTTCAGTAGCAGCAGCATAGACATCAATCACTTTACGCATATCCATGTCGTAAGCTGAAGTGTAGAAAGGAATAGTGTCTGTTGAGAGTCCGTTAGCTGGATAGTAGATTTTACCAATTTTCTTCTCTTGACGTTCTTCAATACGTTGTGTGATTGGGTGGATAGAAGCAGAACAATCGTTAATATAAGAAATTGATCCATTTGGTGCAACTGCCAAGCGGTTTTGATGATAGAGACCATCTTTCTTAACTAACTCACGAAGCTCTTCCCAATCTTTTGCTTGTGGAATGAAGTGGCCATCGAAAAGTTCTTTAACACGGTCAGATTTAGGGACATATTGTCCTGTAACGTATTTATCAAAGTAAGAACCATCGGCATATTTGGATTTTTCAAAACCAACAAAGGTTTCTTGACGTTCACGGGCAATATTGTTAGATTCAACCAAAGTCCAGTAGTTCATAAGCATGAAGTAGATATTAGTGAATTCAACAGATTCAGGACTACCGTATTCGATGTGGTTTTTAGCAAGGTAAGAATGGAGTCCCATGGCACCTAAACCAAAGGTATGAGCTTGTTGGTTACCATTTTTGATAGATGGTACAGCTTCGATGCTAGAGCTATCTGTAACAAAAGTAAGTGCTCTCGTCATAGCCTTAATAGAACGTCCAAAGTCAGGTGATGTCATCATGTTAAGGATGTTAGTAGATCCAAGGTTACATGAAATATCTGTACCGAGTTTAACAAATTCTTGTGCATCGTTCAGTTCACTTGGTGCTTGAACTTGGAGAATCTCAGAACAAAGGTTGGACATGACAATTTTACCATCAATTGGATTGTGTCTGTTAGCTGTATCAATATTGACGATATATGGGTAACCAGATTCTTGTTGGAGTTTAGAAATTTCAGTTTCTAGCTCACGTGCATTAACCTTAGTTTTTGTGATGTTAGGATTGGCAACCAATTCATCGTACATAGCTGTGATGTCGATGTAGTTAAATGGTTTACCGTATTCTTTTTCGACAGAGTAAGGGCTGAAGAGATACATTTCTTCATTCTTACGTGCCAATTCGTAAAACTTATCAGGTACGGTAACACCTAGTGATAATGTTTTGACACGAACTTTTTCATCGGCATTTTCTTTTTTAGTAGAAAGAAAAGCTAAGATATCTGGATGGAAGACGCTAAGATAAACAACCCCAGCACCTTGACGTTGACCAAGTTGGTTTGAGTAAGAAAAACTATCTTCAAAGAGTTTCATTACTGGTACGACACCAGAAGCTGCACCAGCATACCCCTTAATAGGAGCACCAGCTTCACGTAGGTTAGAGAGACTAATACCTACCCCACCACCAATACGTGACAACTGTAGGGCTGAGTTAATAGAACGTCCGATAGAATTCATGTCATCCGTTACTTGAATAAGGAAACATGAAACAAGTTCTCCACGACGGCTACGCCCAGCATTCAAGAAGGAAGGAGTAGCAGGTTGATAACGTTGGTGAATCATCTCATTAGCAAGATCACTGGCTAGATGTTCATCGCCATCAGCAAAGTAGAGGGCATTAAAAAGAACACGGTCCTCAATACTTTCAAGATAAGCCTGGCCATCATTAGTTTTTAAAGCGTATTGTTGATAGAACTTGTAAGCCGACATAAATGATTGAAAACGAAAATTTTGAGAGTAAATTTCCGCAGACAATTTCTCAATGAAGGCAGGTTCGTATTTCCCAATGAATTCAGACTCGATATAGTCATTTTCAATCAAGTAATTAATTTTTTCTGTGATGCTGTTGAATGCCATTGAATTTGGCTTAACATTTTCAAGGAAAAAGGCATGAAGGGCTTCTTTATCCTTGTGCAAAGGTATTTGACCGTTAATTGGACGGTTGATTTCATTATTGAGGCGGAAATAAGAAACATCGCCAAGATTTTTTAAAGACATAATACTGATACCAAACTTAGTTTAATGGTTTATTAAGATTTATTCCTTAAACTAAGCAAACAAGTTCCTTTCTATAATGAAAACTTGAGAGTTAGAGAATTTCTTTAAGTTTTGCAGGTTGAAATCCTGAAAAGACGATATCACCGGATTCAATAACTGGAGCAGCTGTGAAACCAAGGCTTTTTACATAATCAATTTTCTCTGGATGCTCATCAATGTTGATTTCTTCGAAATCAGCATTCTCCTTTTCTAAGAATTTTTTTGTCATTTTGCATTGCATGCAGTTGTTTTTTGAAAACAATGTAATCTTTGCCATTGCAAATACTCCTTTTAATAATGAATTTAAGTGACTAAAGGTCACTTTTGGAACTCTAATAGAATACCCAAAATATAGGGAAAAATCAAGAGGTTGAACCGACAAAAATACAATATTTTGTGTTTAGTATTCAAACACAACCCCATATATTGTGTTTTTAAGCCTTTTTAAAGTTTTTTGACACCAGTCAATATTTACTGGAAAAAGGAGTCAACTAACTAATTATGTGAGTTTTTGTGACATAAAAATGCCAATTTCATTTGTATTTTAGAAAAAATAGGTATAAAATGAAAAAAACTTTTAACTAATGGAGGTTCCAGTATGCAAGAATATTGCTCAAATCTGACTGTAAAAGATCAAGACTTTACGTTTTATGATATTGAAAAAGTTGCGACAAAGCAGGGTGTTACAGTAGAAAACCTACCCTATACGATTAGAATATTACTTGAAAGTCTTTTAAGAAAAAAGGACGGTGTTGATGTTACAGAATCTCACATTAGTAGTATCTTGAAATTTCCGAATATTTCGATAAATTCGGAAGTTCCTTTTAAACCAAGTCGTGTTATTCTTCAAGACTTTACCGGAGTTCCTGTTGTTGTTGATTTGGCATCCATGCGTGATGCAATCGTAGCGAATGGAGGAAAGGCAGAACTTATTAATCCAGAGATTCCTGTGGACTTGGTGATTGACCACTCTGTTCAGGTAGATTCTTATGGTTGTAGTACGTCTCTTGAAGATAACATTAATTTGGAGTTTAAGCGTAACAATGAGCGTTACGAATTTCTTAAGTGGGCTGAACAATCCTTTGAAAATTATCGTGCCGTTCCACCTGCAACAGGTATCATCCACCAAGTTAATATTGAATTTTTAAGTGACGTTATTATTGAAAAAGATGGGCTTCTGTATCCAGATTCTATGTTTGGTACAGATAGTCACACAACTATGATCAATGGTATCGGTGTACTTGGTTGGGGTGTCGGAGGAATTGAAGCTGAAGCAGCAATGCTTGGTGAAGCATCTTATTTCCCAATCCCAGAGGTTATAGGTGTTCGTTTGACAGGAGAACTGCCTAAAATTGCGACGGCAACCGATTTGGCCCTCAAGATTACTCAGGTGCTTCGTTCTGAAAATGTTGTTGGTAAATTCGTTGAGTACTTTGGTCCTGGTTTGAAGAGTTTATCTCTAGCTGACCGTGCTACAGTGGCTAATATGGCACCGGAATATGGTGCGACCTGTGGTTATTTCCCAATTGATGAGGAAACCTTAAACTACATGCGTTTGACCAACCGTGATGAGCAACATATAAAGGTGACAGAAGCCTACGCTAAAACTAACCATCTTTTCTATGATCCTAGCAAAGAAGCTACCTATACCAAGGTTGTTGAAATTGATTTGTCATCCATTAAACCTTCGATTTCAGGTCCAAAACGCCCACAAGACTTGATTCTCTTATCCGATGCTAAACAAGAATTCCAGGATGCTGTAGTTCGAGAAGCAGGTGTCCGTGGTTTTGGTCTTGATCGTGAGGAATTAGAGAAGACGGCTCAAGTTGATTTTGAGGATCATTTAGAGACGATTCAGACTGGTCATGTGGCAATAGCAGCGATTACGTCATGTACCAACACTTCAAATCCTTACGTTCTTATGGCTGCGGGTCTTTTAGCCAAAAAGGCTGTTGAAAAGGGGCTCAAAGTCTCTCCAACAGTCAAGACCTCTTTGGCGCCAGGATCTAAAGTGGTTACAGGTTATCTCAAAGCTTCAGGCTTGCAAACATATTTGGATAAACTTGGCTTTAATTTAGTTGGTTATGGTTGTACGACATGTATTGGTAATTCAGGAGATCTACGATCAGAAGTGGCTAAAGTTATTTCTGACAATGACTTGTTGGCAAGTGCTGTTTTATCAGGAAACCGTAACTTTGAAGGACGTATCAATCCTCTGGTTAAAGCGAATTTTTTAGCTAGCCCACCTTTGGTTGTTGCTTATGCCTTGGCTGGTAACACCAATATTGATTTGACTACTGAAGCTCTTGGGGTTGATGAAAATGGCAAAGCTATCTATCTAGAAGATATCATGCCATCTCGTGATGAAATTGAGTCATATGTTGATAAATTTGTGACTCGCCAACTCTTCCAAGATGAATATGCCAATGTCTTTTCAGACAGTGCGAAGTGGAATGCTATCCCAACTGAGCAAGGTCAAAATTATAAATGGAATCTAGAATCAACCTATATCCAAAACCCACCTTATTTTGACGCTTTGGGAGATGACTTGTCCATTAAACCACTAACTGATTTGAAAGTTTTAGCGAAATTTGGAGATACAGTAACAACTGACCATATTTCTCCAGCTGGTAATATTGCCCGAAATAGTCCTGCAGCGAATTATCTCTCTGAACACGGAGTGGATTATCAGGACTTTAATTCCTATGGTAGTCGTCGTGGAAACCATGAAGTGATGATGAGAGGAACTTTTGCTAATATTCGTATCAAAAATGAGTTGGCAGAGGGTAAAATTGGTGGATATACTAAATATGATGGTGACGTCATTCCTATTTATGATGCGGCTATGAAATACAAGGAAGCCAATCAAGACACGCTTGTGATTGCTGGTAAAGACTATGGAATGGGTTCGAGCCGTGACTGGGCAGCCAAAGGTGCAAATCTCCTTGGTGTAAAAGTAGTTCTTGCTGAGAGCTTTGAACGTATCCACCGTTCAAACTTAGTGATGATGGGCATTTTGCCAGTTCAATTTATGGAAGGAGAATCAGCTGAGTCTCTTGGTTTGACAGGACAGGAGACATTTAGCTTTGATCTTTCGGAAAATCCTGGTGTCCACGATGTTATCACCGTAACAGCTAAAACGTCTTCTGAAACAAAAACATTTAAGGTACTAGTCCGTTTTGATGCAGACGCCGATATTCGCTACTATAAGAATGGTGGTATTCTACCAATGGTTGTTCGAAAAAAATTGAAGGGAGCATAATATGACAACAGTTGAAACAAATGGTCTGAAGGATATGATTGCTTGTAATACACGTATTTCGTCTATTATTGATGATCATTTATCCTACGCAGGCTATGATATTTCAGAATTTATGGATAATAAAGCTTCTTTTGAGGAAATCATATATCTCTTGTGGAATGGGCATCTACCAACTCAAATGGAACTTAAATATTTTGAAGCGGAATTGCGTAAGAATTATGATATTTCGGATGCGGTTGAGCAATGTATTCTCATACAATCAAGGCCTCATTTGCATCCCATGAGTGTTCTGCGTTCTACAGTCTCATTATTAGGGGTATATAATGTCCATGCTGAGGAGCGCTCCCTGGAAGCCATCTATCAACAAAGTATTGAATTGATGGCTAAGTTGCCAACAATTATTACAACATTCGCTCGTCTAAGGACGGGTCAGATGCCTGTGAAACCACGTGAAGATTTAGGCTTTGCAGCAAATTTTCTTTACATGCTGAATGGGGTTGAACCATCTACTATTGAAGTTGAAGCTATGAATAAGGCTTTAATTCTTCATGCAGATCATGAGTTGAACGCCTCAACCTTTGCAGCGCGTGTTTGTGCTTCAACCCTTACAGATATTTATTCTTGTGTTACGACAGCTATTGGAGCGTTAAAAGGCCCTCTCCATGGTGGTGCTAATGAGCGCGTCTTTGATATGCTAAATGAAGTCCATGAATCTGGTGATGTTAGTGCCTATCTGCAAGAAAAGCTGGACTCTAAAGAAAAAATCATGGGATTTGGACATCGTGTTTATAAAAAACAGGATCCTCGAGAAATATTCTTGAGAGATATGGCTAAGAAGTTGACTGAGAATACGGACAATCAAGAGTTCTTTAATATGTCGCAAGAGATTGAGGAATTCATGAAAATTAAGAAAGGTTTGATTCCCAATGTCGATTTTTATTCAGCGACGGTTTACCATTCTTTGGGTATCGATAGTGATATCTTCACGCTCATCTTTGCAATGAGTCGTGTCGCAGGATGGATTGCACATATTCAGGAGCAACAAAAAAATAATAAATTGATTCGTCCACGTTCTCAATATATTGGACAAGAAAACTTAACTTATATTCCTTTAGAAAAACGTTAGTGAGGAAAAATCTATGGCAGAAAAAATCAAAATGGGAAATGGTCACCTAGAGGTTACTGATAATCCTATTATTCCTTATATTGAAGGAGATGGTGTTGGTCGTGATATTTGGAAAAATGCTCAAGCCATCTTCAATAAGGCTGTAGAGGTAGCCTATGATGGTAAGCGTCAGATTGAGTGGCAAGAGCTTCTAGCAGGAAAAAAGGCTTTTGACAAAACAGGAGAATGGTTACCTCAAGCTACTTTAGAAGCTATTCGAGACAGTTTGGTAGCTATTAAAGGTCCTCTTGAAACGCCAGTTGGTGGTGGAATCCGTTCTTTAAATGTTGCTCTACGTCAGGAACTTGACCTCTATGCTTGCGTTCGTCCAGTTCGTTACTTTAAAGGAGTGGTAAGCCCTCTTAAAGAACCAGAAAAAACGGATATTACTATTTTTCGTGAAAATACCGAAGATATCTATGCAGGTATTGAATGGGAAGCAGGAACGGAAGAGGTAAAGAAAGTCATTGCTTTTCTGCAGAAAGAAATGGGTGTGACTAAAATTCGTTTCCCAGAGTCCAGTAGTATCGGTATTAAACCAATCTCAATTGAAGGAAGTAAACGATTAATTCGTTCAGCAATTGACTATGCACTCAAGAATAATCTCAAAAAAGTAACCCTGGTCCATAAAGGCAATATTCAAAAATTTACTGAGGGCGGTTTCCGTAAATGGGGTTACGAGGTGGCACAGGAAGAGTATAAAGAGGAGCTACTTGCTGGCCGTTTAGAGATTAACGATATCATCGCAGATAACTTCCTACAACAAATTCTTCTAAATCCAGGAAAATTTGATGTGGTTGCCTTGACCAACTTGAATGGTGATTATGCCAGTGATGCCTTGGCCGCACAGGTTGGTGGTATCGGAATTTCCCCTGGAGCCAACATTAACTATCAAACTGGCCATGCTATTTTTGAAGCGACACATGGAACGGCTCCTGATATTGCAGATCAAGACAAGGCAAATCCATGTTCGGTACTATTATCTGGGTGCATGCTCTTAGATTATATCGGTTGGTCAGAAGCTGCTCAATTAATCACTGCTGCTATTGAAAAAACATTTCAAGAGGGTATCTTTACAGCTGACCTTGCATTTGAAAAAACAGCTTTTTCAACAAGTGATTTTAGTCAAAACATCTTAAATCGTATCTAAACGCTAACTTAGCCTTTATGAAAACATTCCATGAAAATATAATGAAAAACTTTTCGGATTTATCTTTATTTCTGTAACAAATGGTTAAAAGAGAGAATAAAATCTTGAAAGGACATGACTAAATGAGAAGAAACCCTTAGGAAATTTTTCATAAAGTATGTTTTAACCTTGATAATATGAATTAGCTATGTTATAATTCTAAATTGTAAGGGTTATCATCGATAACTCAAATATTCCAAATTAAGAAGGAGAATCCATTATGGCTTCTAAAGATTTCCACATTGTAGCAGAAACAGGTATCCACGCACGTCCAGCTACTTTGCTTGTTCAAACAGCAAGCAAATTTGCTTCAGATATCACTCTTGATTACAAAGGTAAAGCAGTTAACCTTAAATCTATCATGGGTGTTATGAGCCTTGGTGTTGGTCAAGGTGCTGACGTAACTATCTCTGCAGAAGGTGCTGATGCTGACGATGCAATCGCAGCAATCGCTGAAACAATGACAAAAGAAGGATTGGCATAAGAATATGACAGAAATGCTTAAAGGAATCGCAGCATCTGACGGTGTTGCAGTTGCTAAGGCATATCTGCTTGTTCAACCGGATTTGTCATTTGAAACTAATACAGTTGAAGATACAAGTGCAGAAGAGGCTCGTCTAGATGCTGCTCTAGCGGCGTCACAGGACGAGCTTTCTGTTATCCGTGAAAAAGCAGTTGAAAGCCTTGGTGAAGAAGCGGCAGCCGTATTTGATGCTCACTTGATGGTTCTCGCTGACCCAGAAATGACTGGTCAAATCAAAGAAACTATCCGTGCTAAACAAGTTAATGCTGAAGCTGCTTTGACTGAAGTAACTGACATGTTCATTGCAATTTTTGAAGGTATGGAAGACAATCCATACATGCAAGAACGTGCAGCGGATATTCGTGACGTTACAAAACGTGTACTTGCTAACTTGCTTGGTAAGAAATTGCCAAACCCAGCAACAATTAACGAAGAATCAATCGTTGTTGCTCATGATTTGACACCATCAGACACTGCTCAACTTAACAAACAATTTGTTAAAGCTTTTGTCACTAACATTGGTGGACGTACAAGTCACTCAGCTATCATGGCTCGTACACTTGAAATCGCAGCTGTTCTTGGTACAAACAATATTACTGAACTTGTAAAAGATGGAGACATTTTGGCAGTTTCAGGTATTACTGGTGAAGTTGTGATTAACCCAACTGAAGAGCAAATTGCTGATTTTAAAGCAGCTGGTGAAGCTTATGCTAAACAAAAAGCTGAATGGGCTCTCCTTAAAGATGCTCAAACAGTAACAGCTGATGGTAAACACTTCGAGTTGGCTGCAAATATTGGTACACCTAAAGACGTTGAAGGTGTTAACGATAATGGTGCAGAAGCTGTTGGTCTTTATCGTACAGAGTTCTTGTACATGGACTCTCAAGACTTCCCAACTGAAGATGACCAATATGAGGCATACAAAGCAGTTCTTGAAGGTATGAATGGTAAACCTGTTGTCGTTCGTACAATGGATATCGGTGGGGATAAAGAACTTCCTTACTTCGATCTTCCTAAAGAAATGAACCCATTCTTGGGTTACCGTGCATTGCGTATCTCAATTTCTGAAACTGGTAATCAAATGTTCCGTACTCAATTGCGTGCTTTGCTTCGTGCATCTGTTCACGGTAAATTGCGTATCATGTTCCCTATGGTTGCTTTGTTGAAAGAGTTCCGTACTGCTAAAGGTATTCTCGAAGAAGAAAAAGCTAAATTGATTGCTGAAGGTGTTGCTGTTGCAGACAACATTGAAGTAGGTATCATGATTGAAATCCCAGCTGCAGCTATGCTTGCTGATCAATTTGCTAAAGAAGTTGATTTCTTCTCAATTGGTACAAATGACCTTATCCAATACACAATGGCTGCTGACCGTATGAATGAACAAGTTTCATACCTTTACCAACCATATAACCCATCAATTCTTCGTTTGATCAACAATGTTATCAAAGCTGCGCATGCTGAAGGTAAATGGGCTGGTATGTGTGGTGAAATGGCTGGTGACCAAACAGCTGTTCCTCTTCTTGTCGGAATGGGCTTGGATGAGTTCTCTATGTCAGCTACATCTGTTCTTCGTACACGTAGCTTGATGAAGAAACTTGACACAGCTAAGATGGAAGAATACGCTAACCGCGCACTTACTGAATGTTCAACAATGGAAGAAGTTCTTGAACTTTCAAAAGAATACGTTAACGTAGACTAATAAGAAAAAAAGTGGAAGCTTGTGCTTTCGCTTTTTTTGCATAGACAAAATAATTGACTCAATGTCTTTTTAGGAGTAGAATACGTCTAACCTAGGTTAAGAACTTTAATTATTTTTTGTCAAAATTTTCTGAATAATCCTTGTTTTAATCTTGGAATATTTGGAAAAAAGTGATAGAATAGATTTTATAATAGATAAAAGGAGTTACTATCTTGGCTAAACAATACAAAAACTATGTCAATGGTGAGTGGAAAACATCTGAAAATTCAATTACTATCTACGCACCTGCAAACGGTGAGGAACTTGGATCAGTTCCAGCTATGAGCCAAGCTGAAGTAGACGAAGTCTACGCAGCAGCTAAAGCAGCACTCCCAGCATGGCGTGCGCTTTCATACGCTGAACGTGCAGCTTACCTTCATAAAGCAGCTGATATCTTGGAACGTGATGCTGATAAGATCGGTCGAGTTCTTTCTAAAGAAATTTCTAAAGGTTTGAAATCTGCAATTGGTGAAGTTGTTCGTACTGCTGAAATTATCCACTATGCAGCTGAAGAAGGTTTGCGTTTGGAAGGTGAAGTACTTGAAGGTGGTGCCTTTGATGCTGGTAGCAAGAAAAAAATCGCTGTTGTTCGTCGTGAACCAGTAGGTCTTGTCCTTGCTATTTCACCATTCAACTATCCAGTAAACTTGGCTGGTTCTAAAATTGCTCCTGCCTTGATCGCTGGTGACGTTGTTGCCTTCAAACCACCAACACAAGGTTCTATCTCAGGTCTTCTTTTGGTTGAAGCATTTGTTGAAGCTGGTATCCCTGCTGGTGTCTTGAACTCAATCACAGGTCGTGGTTCTGTTATCGGTGACTACATCGTTGAACACAAAGCAGTTGACTTTATCAACTTTACAGGTTCAACTCCAGTTGGTGAAAACATCGGTCGTTTGGCAGCAATGCGTCCAATCATGCTTGAGCTTGGTGGTAAAGACTCAGCTATCGTTCTTGAAGATGCTGACCTTGACTTGACTGCTAAAAACATCGTGGCAGGTGCCTTTGACTACTCAGGCCAACGTTGTACTGCTATCAAACGTGTTCTTGTAATGGATAGCGTTGCTGATGCATTGGTAGAAAAAGTAACTGCTTTGGTTGCTAATATCACTGTTGGTATGCCTGAAGAAAGTGCAAGTGTTACACCACTTATCGATACTAAATCAGCTGACTTTGTACAAGGTTTGATTGATGATGCTGTTGAAAAAGGTGCTACTGCTAAAACTGAATTGAAACGTGAAGGAAACCTTATCTATCCAACAGTCTTTGACCATGTGACAACAGATATGCGTGTTGCTTGGGAAGAACCATTTGGTCCTGTATTGCCATTCATCCGTGTATCTTCAGTTGAAGAAGCAATCAAGATTTCTAACCAATCTGAATATGGACTTCAAGGTGCTGTCTTTACACAAGATTACCCACGTGCATTTGCTATTGCTGAACAACTTGAAGTTGGTACAGTTCACATCAATAATAAAACACAACGTGGTACAGATAACTTCCCATTCCTTGGTGTTAAAGGATCTGGTGCCGGTACTCAAGGTGTGAAGTACTCTATTGAAGCTATGACTCGTGTGAAATCAACAGTATTTGATATTGCAAAATACTAAGTGTTAAGCTAGTCAATAATTGTAAAAAAGTCAAGAGGGCCTTAGTAATAAGGCTCTTTTTCTGTAAAAATATGGTATAATAGAGTCAAATTTTGAATAGAGTGAGTTTTCTGATAATGAATAAATCTTATTTTTACTTGGTGATGAAAACGCATGAGTTGGAAGTACCATATACTGCTAAACTTCGAAGAGTGCGTGTTCTACTCCCCAAAAATTATGAAACAGATACAGATCGTTCTTACCCTGTTGTGTATTTTCATGATGGTCAGAATGTTCTTTATAGTAAGGAAGCATTTTCAGGTTATTCTTGGAAAATTATTCCGACTCTCAAGCGTAATCCGGATATTTCTCGTATGATTGTAGTGGCTATTGATAATGATGGTCCAAATCGTATGAATGAGTATTCTGCATGGAAGTATCAAGAGTCTAATATTCCTGGTGTTCAGTTTGGAGGAAAGGGAGTTGAGTATGCAGAGTTTGTCATGGATGTGGTGAAGCCTTTCATTGATAAAGAGTACCGTACTCTTTCAGACCGCCAGCACACTGCCATGATTGGTTCTTCACTTGGTGGTAACATCACTCAGTTTATGGGCCTTGATTATAAGGACCAGATTGGGTGTCTAGGAGTATTTTCTTCAGCTAACTGGTTGCATCAAGACGCTTTTGACCGTTATATGGATCGTCAAAAATTAGATTCTGATCAGCGTGTTTATATTTATGTAGGGACAGAGGAGGCTGACGATACGGACAAGACCCTGATGGCTGGTAATATTAAGCAGGCTTATATTGATTCGTCACTGAGTTATTATCATGATTTGATTGACCGTGGTGTTGATTTGGAGAATATCAAAATTCACATTCAATCCGGTGCTGAACATAATGAAGAGGCATGGGCTGAGAATTTACCAGACTGTTTACGCTTTTTCGCTGAGAAGTGGGACTAGTCTTTATTGTCATAACTATTTAATAGCAATTTAGGAAAAGGATTTAAACTATGAATATCGAACATCTTAGCCACTGGAGTGGTCAATTGAACCGTGAAATGTATCTTAATCGTTATGGGCACGCCGGTATCCCTGTGGTAGTTTTTGCTTCATCAGGTGGAAGTCACAATGAATACTATGATTTTGGTATGATTAATGCTTGTGAACGCTTCATTGAAGAAGGGCGTGTGCAATTCTTTACACTTTCAAGTGTAGACAGTGAGAGCTGGCTTTGCGATTGGAAAAATCCACACGATCGTGCAGAAATGCATCGTGCTTATGAACGTTATGTGATTCAAGAAGCCATTCCATTCATCAAACACAAGACTGGTTGGTTTGATCCTATGATGACAACTGGTTGTTCAATGGGTGCTTACCATGCGCTTAATTTCTTCTTGCAACACCCAGATGTTTTCAATAAAGTAGTAGCCCTTAGCGGTGTATATGATGCACGTTTCTTTGTTGGTGAATACGGAGGAGATGAGGCTATTTACCAAAACTCACCATCAGATTATATTTGGAATCAAAATGATGGTTGGTTTATCGATCGTTATCGTCAATCTGAAATTGTTGTGTGTACAGGTCTTGGTGCCTGGGAACAAGATGGTCTTCCTTCTTATTACAAACTTAAGGAAGCTTTTGAACAAAAGAATATTCCAGCTTGGTTCTCTGAGTGGGGGTACGATGTAGCCCACGATTGGGAATGGTGGCGTAAACAGATGCCGTATTTCCTTGACAACATGAACCTATAATTTTCTTATCTACTGAGTAACTAAAAAAGAGGAATCAGAAATGAATTATATTGTTATTTCACCTTACTATCCACAAAACTTCCAACAGTTTACTGTTGAACTTGCTAATAAGGGAATCACTGTTCTCGGTATTGGTCAAGAGCCTTATGAACAATTGGATCAGCCTTTGAAAGATGCGTTGACTGAATACTTCCGAGTGGATAATTTGGAAAATTTGGATGAAGTGAAGCGTGCAGTTGCCTTTCTCTTCTATAAACATGGACCAATCGATCGTATCGAGTCACATAATGAATACTGGTTGGAATTGGACGCAGCCCTTCGTGAACAGTTTAATGTATTTGGTGCTAAGCCAGAGGACCTCAAGAAGACAAAATACAAATCTGAAATGAAAAAGCTTTTCCAAAAAGCTGGTGTCCCAGTTGTACCTGGTGATGTGGTTAAGACAGATGCGGATGTGGATAAGGCTGTAGCCGAAATCGGACTTCCAATGATTGCTAAACCAGACAACGGTGTTGGTGCAGCTGCAACATTCAAACTTGAAACTGAGCACGATATCAATCATTTCAAGGCTGAGTGGGATCATGAAACAGTTTATTTCTTTGAAAAATTTGTGACTTCAAGTGAAATCTGTACTTTTGATGGTTTGTTGGATAGTAATGGCAATATTGTCTTCTCAACAACTTTTGATTATGCCCATACGCCACTTGATTTGATGCTTTACAAGATGGATAATTCTTACTATGTTCTTAAGGATATGGATCCTAAGTTACGTCAGTATGGTGAAGCTATTATCAAAGAATTTGGTATGAAGGAACGTTTCTTCCATATTGAATTCTTCCGTGAAGGTGATGATTATATTGCAATTGAGTATAATAATCGCCCTGCCGGTGGTTTCACTATTGATGTTTATAACTATGCTCATTCTATTGATTTGTACAAGGGTTATGCGGATGTCGTTGTTGGGGAGCCTTTCCCAGCATCTCACTTTGAACCACTTTACTGCTTGGCAACATCACGTCGTGCAAATTCTCACTACGCTTATTCAGAAGAAGAACTCTTCGACAAATACCGTGATCAACTTAAGGTTAAGAAAATCATGCCTGCTGCCTTTGCAGAGTTACAAGGTGATTACCTCTACATGTTGACAACACCTAGTCGTGAAGAAATGGAACAAATGATTGAGGACTTTGGTAAAAAAGCCTAATTTGTATATGCTAAAAGCACTTCAGCGTTTGAACTGAAGTGCTTTTGTCATGCCTTATTTTTCGTGAAGTTCTTGGTTTTTCAGAACCAGTTCTGAAACTTTGGCGAATTTTTTAAGTTTTTTGAGATCTTCTGGATGGGTTACTAAGCTGATGACACTACCTTCATTTCCCATACGACCAGTACGTCCTGCACGGTGAGTGTAGGCTTCCCGATTTCGAGGAATATCGAAGTTGATGACCACTTCAAGATTTTCAATATCGATTCCTCGTGCCAATAAATCAGTTCCTAGTAAAAGTGAAATCTCATGATTTTTGAATTTTTCCAAGATAACTTTACGGAATTTGACATTAATATCACTGGCAAGTGATACTGCTGAAGCCCCATTAAATTGAAGGCGCTCTTCAGTAGCGCCAAGGTCAGAAAGACTGTTGAAAAATACAAGACAACGGAAGTCAGGAATATTGGAGAACTTACGGAGAAGTTCGATACGGTGACGTTTATCAACACAGATATAGTAATGTTTAATGGTGTCAAGTTCTTGGTCAGATAAGTCATAAACAATAGTATTTTCCACAAGATCTTGATTGTCAATTTTGTTAGTCGCTGAAATATAGATCATTTGATGGTCACGAGGGACATGGTGGCTGATTTTTGTTACGAAATGGTATTGGCTATCACTAAGTAGTTCATCAAATTCGTCAAGGACAATAGTGTTAACGTTCATCATCTTAATTTTTTTGTGTTTAATCAGCTCAAAGACACGGCCAGGTGTTCCGATAAGAATTTCTGGTCCTTTCTTCAGACGTTCAATCTGGCGTTTTTGGCTAGAGCCAGAAAGGAAGAGTTGGGTAGTGATCCCTAGTGGCTCAGCCCATTGTTTGGTCACATCAAAAATTTGTCCAGCAAGCTCAGAATTAGGTGCTAGGATAAGCAATTGCTGAGCTTTTTTTGGCTTTAGAGAAAGGAGAAGTGGGAGGAGGTAGGCCAGAGTCTTACCTGTTCCAGTTGGGCTGATGCCTAAAACATTGTCCCCTTCTGTAATTGGTGCAAAGAGTTCTTTTTGAATGGCAGTTTCTGTCGTGATTCCTTTTTCTTTAAGGAGGTCTTGCCATTGTTCAGGAAAGTTTGTAAACATAAAAGTCTCATTTTCTATATGGATTTGCTTTTATTATATCATGATTTAGTGTAGAATAGATGAGAAAGACTCTATTAGATAGGAATTTACCATGCCTAAAAAACCGATTATTATTGGGGTTACGGGTGGCTCTGGTGGTGGTAAGACCAGTGTTTCTCGTGCCATTTTATCCAATTTTCCAGATGAAAAAATTGCCATGATTGAACATGACTCGTACTATAAGGATCAGTCTCATTTGACTTTTGAGGAGCGTGGGTCAACTAACTATGACCATCCCTTTGCCTTTGATACAGATCTCATGATTGAACATATCAATGAGTTGATTGCTGGGCGTCCAGTGGATATTCCGATTTATGATTATACACAACACACTCGTAGTGCCAAGACTTATCGTCAGGAGCCTCAGGATGTTTTCATCGTTGAAGGGATTCTAGTACTTGAGGATAAACGCTTGCGTGATTTGATGGATATCAAGCTCTTTGTAGATACTGATGATGACATTCGTATTATTCGCCGTATCAAGCGTGATATGGAAGAACGTGGTCGTAGCTTGGATAGTATTATTGAGCAGTATATCAGTGTTGTAAAACCAATGTACCACCAGTTTATCGAACCTACGAAACGTTATGCGGATGTGGTCATTCCTGAAGGTGTCACAAATACTGTTGCTATCGATTTGATAAATACTAAGGTAGCAAGCATCTTGAAAGAAAGTAAGGAAGCCTAAGCAAGAGCTTGGCTTTTTTGGTATAATTAAAACGTTATGATTATTTTACAAGGAAACAAAATAGAGCGCTCTTTTTCAGGAGATGTGCTCTTTGATAATATTAATATTCAGGTGGATGAGCGAGATCGTATTGCCCTTGTTGGACGTAACGGTGCTGGGAAATCAACCTTATTGAAAATCCTAGTTGGAGAGGAAGCGCCGACAAGTGGTGAGATTAATACGAAACGTGATTTGAACCTGTCTTATCTGGCTCAGGATAGTCGTTTTGAGTCTAGCAATACCATTTACGCTGAAATGTTAAATGTTTTTGCAGGTCTTCGTGCCGATGAAAAACGTCTGCGTGACATGGAAATGAAGATGGCTGAGTTAACTGGGTCAGACTTGGACAAGTTAATGACTGACTACGATCGCCTTTCTGAGGATTTCAGACAGCGAGGTGGTTTTACCTATGAATCTGATATCAGAGCCATTCTCAATGGTTTCAAGTTTGATGAAAGCATGTGGGAGATGCCTATTTCAGATCTTTCTGGAGGACAGAATACCCGCCTGGCCTTGGCTAAAATGTTGCTAGAGAAGCCTGAACTTTTGGTACTGGATGAACCGACCAACCACTTGGATATCGAAACTATCGCCTGGTTGGAGAATTACCTGGTTAATTATCAGGGTGCTCTAATCATTGTCAGTCACGACCGTTATTTTTTGGATAAGGTAGCGACAGTAACCCTAGATTTGACCAAACATAGCTTAGATCGTTATGTCGGAAACTATTCAACATTCATGGATCTCAAGGCTGAAAAGTTGGCCACTGAAGCCAAAAACTTTGAAAAGCAACAAAAAGAAATTGCTAAGCTGGAGGACTTTGTTAATCGTAATATTGTCCGTGCCTCAACAACAAAGCGTGCCCAGGCCCGTCGTAAACAGCTAGAGAAAATGGAAAGACTGGATAAGCCAACAGAAGGCCAAAAGTCAGCCAATATGACTTTCCATGCGGACAAGGTCTCTGGGAATGTGGTCTTGACAGTTAGGGATGCTGCCATTGGTTACGATGATGAGATTCTTTCGGAGCCTATTTCTCTGGATGTTAAGAAGATGGATGCCATTGCCATTGTAGGGCCTAATGGTATTGGCAAAACGACCTTTATCAAGTCGGTAGTGGGGCAATTGCCTTTTATCAAGGGAACGTCGACCTATGGTGCCAATGTTGAAGTAGGTTATTATGATCAAACCCAATCTGCCTTGACGCCCTCAAATACTGTCCTTGATGAGTTGTGGAATGATTTTGCAACCACCCCTGAAGTTGAGATTCGTAACCGTCTGGGTGCTTTTCTCTTCTCAGGTGATGATGTCAAAAAGTCGGTTTCCATGCTTTCTGGTGGGGAAAAGGCTCGTCTGCTCCTAGCCAAACTATCAATGGAAAACAATAACTTCCTGATTCTGGATGAACCGACTAACCACTTGGACATTGATAGCAAGGAAGTCTTGGAAAATGCCCTTATTGACTTTGATGGAACGCTTCTCTTTGTCAGCCATGACCGTTACTTTATCAACCGTGTGGCCATTAAAGTGATGGAAATTTCTGAGGATGGGGCAACCATTTATCTTGGGGATTATGATTATTATCTTGAGAAGAAGGCTGAGCTTGAAGAGTTGGCACGACTTGAGGCGGAAGAAAATCAAGGACAAGAAGAGGTTCAAGTAGCTTCGGCAGGTGCTAATGATTATCAAGCTCAAAAAGCCAATCAGAAAGAGATGCGTAAACTAAGCCGACGCATTGAGCAAATTGAAAATGAGCTAGAGACCATTGAAGAACGCTTGGAGGAAATCACTGCTGCCATGCTTGAAACAAATGAAGTAGCGGAATTATCTGACTTGCAGAAAGAGTTAGATGAGTTATCAGTCAATCAAGAGGCTCTGATGGAAGAGTGGAGCGACTTATCAGAACAATTGGAAGGTTAAGGAAATATGAGAGCCTTTTCATGTTTTGAGTTGTGAAAGGCTTACATTGTTGGTATAATGGTCTTAGTATATAAAAGGAGACTAGCTTTATGAACAAAGTAAAGAAAAAAGTGTATCGTAACACAACATCTTTCAACATGATGGCTTGGGGATCATTTGCCTTCTTCGTAATCTTGATGTTGGTTGGCCTCTATACCCTTAAAGAGCCTTTGATGGTTAAGGGTTACTACCTCATGGGATGTGTTGGCTTGATTTCATCTTCATTTACAGTATCTAAGGTTGTCCGTGATAACCAAGAAGATGAAGAAAACTATAACAAACTCATTGCCCAACAAACTTTCGAACAATAAGAGGAGAAGCCTGAAAAGGCTTTTTCTTTTTGAATAGTGCCATTTAATTATTTACCCAAATAATCAAAAAGTGTCTTTAGTAAATATAGATGATTATAATAAAAACCATCTTGCATATGAAATTGATTTTCATGTTTTATATTTTAGATACTCAAAATCATCAAATTTCTGAGAAAACAAAATATGATAATGAAGAGAATGCCGTAGTAACCACTGCTTCTTATACAGAAGATATGAATACAGCAATTGATTTTACATTTGATTTTGGTGAAGGTGGTAGTTATTTAATGCATGCATAGAATACAAGAAATACAAATAATTTCTTCGTAAAACAATCGAAGAAAGCTAGACGAGACTTCCTGTTGTGAGAAAAGTGGCTGAATCATTTTAGAACCAGCCACTCGGAATTTTTGAGACTTCAGACTCAAAAATTAGTCATGGAATTTCGAAGAAGGTCGCTGACGTCCGTACTCACTTAAGGGAAGTCTCAAAAAGATTTTATTTATAGAAGCCTGAAAAGGCTTTTTCTTTTTTGCAGAAAATGCACAAATATTCTGACTCTTACCTAAGGGAAGTGTTATAATGGAATGAGAGGGTCTGAGCGCCTTGTTTTATGGTATCGGACCTTATGCCTTATAAGACTAATCATCGTATAAGAATACGGTAGTGAAAAGGTAGGTAATATTATGGAATTCAAAGTTAAAGATGGTCAAATCATCTATTATCGGGATCTTGGTAAGGGTTTTCCAATTGTCTTTTTACATGGCAATAATTTGTCTGGAAACTACTTTGCTAAGCAAGGAATTCTATATCGAGACTATCGCTTAATTTTTATTGATAGTCGTAATCACGGTAGATCCAGTCGTCAGAGTGTTAAGATGACCTTTGAACAGATGGCTGCCGATTTGGAGGAAATTTTGCAATTTTTAAATATCAAAAAGGCCTTGTTTGTTGGTCACAGTGATGGGGCCAATCTAGCTATGGTTTATGCTAGTCGCTTTCCTGACCGGATTGCGGGTCTCTTACTAAATGCGGGTAACATGACCTTTAATGGCTTGACCAGACGTTCTAGGTTCTTGGTTCATTTACAATATCTTTGTTTGAAGGCCTTATCGTCATTTTCAGCTAAAATGGATATTATGGCAAAAGTAACAGGTCTCATGTTGCATGATTTACCCTTGGATAGGGAGCAATTACACAAGGCACCCTATCCTGTTTGGGTGGTTATGGGGCAAAGGGATGTTATTAGTTTTAGGCATTCCAAAGAGATTTCGGAACTCTTTCCGATTCATAAGCTGTATGTTGAGCGTCGGCAAGGACACCGTTTAGCTCAACGAAAATACAAGGTCTTTAATCAAATGATTCGTGATTTAGTGAGAATTAGTCGAAAAGAGGTGGTGGCATGAAGAGTCTTTTGGAGAGATTACAACCTTTAAAAACAGCAATCAAATCCATCTTCTTTATCTCAATTACGGTTCTTGTCGTTATTGAACTGGTCCGGTTGAAGCGAACCATTACATTAGAGTCGTTAGAATCGGCTCTGTCAGGCTTGTCTATTTGGCACCTTATTCTCATGATTATAATTGGGTTAGTCGCCGTACTCCCCATGTTGTTTTATGATTTAATCCTGAATAAGGAGTTAGAGACGGATTATTCCAAACCCTATATTTTAGAGACGAGTTGGGCGGTTAATACGATTAATAACCTGGCTGGTTTTGCTGGTTTGGTTGATGTCGGTTTACGGTATTCTTTCTATTCTGAGGATGGGCAGGAAAAGACGGGTGTTAAAGCACTGTCGCGTTTATTGCCTTACTTTATGTCGGGATTGTCACTCTTGAGTGGCTTGGTATTTGTTAGTTTTTGGTTTCTTCCTCTGAGTCCAGATTTAAGAAAGTATTGGCTGCTTTTGTTAGGAATTTTCCTTTATTTGCCCTTTATTTTCTTTATTTCCAGTCGGGAAAAGTTGGCCTATTTTGGGCAGGTACCGTTGAAAACGAGGCTAAGTCTGCTTTTGGCTTCTACAGCTGAGTGGGGAACTGCTCTTGGGAGCTTTGTCAGTGTCGCCTATTTGATGGGATTACATGTTCATCTTTACAATCTGATTCCGCTCTACCTACTAGCTGTTATCATTGGTATTTTCTCAATGATTCCAGGAGGGATTGGTAGTTTTGATCTTATTGTCATTACTGGTCTAACCTCAATGGGTGTTAGTAATGCCATGGCGGTTAGCTTGCTCTTACTTTTTCGTTTGACTTACTATGTCATTCCATTCTTGTTGGGAGTCGTCTTCTTTTTCAAACACATGGGAGGACGTATCAATGATAAGTATTTCAGGGTTTCTTCACGGGTATTTGCAGGGAGCTTATATCGTTTCTTGGTCTATCTCTTGCGTTTCTTGGGAATCTTTTTGATTTTGTCAGCTTTAATTCCAGATCGATTGGCCAATGTCTATTTGATTAACCGCTTTGATCCAATTCAGGAACAGTTGATTTGGCAGTTCCCAAGTATTTTATTTGGAACTCTCTTTATTTTCATGGCTCGTCTCATTAAGCGTCGTGTTAAGGGAGCATTTCCTGCCTCTTTATTAACCTTTGTCTTAGCCTTGATTTATGTCAACCTTAATGGCATTTCTTGGGCCATGACCTTCTTGATTTCACTTTCTTTGGTGATTGTGCTTATTATCAGAAAGAAATTGATCCATCGTTATTTTGTGTATAGCTGGGAAGATAAGACTAAAGATTTCCTCTTTCTTGCTTTTACGATTTTGGTTCTCCTTGTTTTAGGGGGAAATGGTTTCTGGTCTCATCTCTTGCCACCGAAGAACCGTGATGTTCTTGGACATTTTATCCATATCTGGTTTAATATTTTATTGGCAGCTGTTATCATTGCAACCATTGTTTGGGGGCTCTTGAAAATTTTGGCACCTCGTAAGACTTTCGGTCAAAAAATGGATGATGAACGTTTTACAGCTCTTTTGTCAAAATATGGTGGTGCATCAGAAAGTGCTTTGGCTTACCTACATGACAAACACCTCTTTTGGTATCGTGTCGATGGACAGGACCAGGTAGTATTCCAATTCGCCCAAACCAGTAACAAGTGCGTGGTTATGGGAAATCCGATTGGGAATGAAAATTATTATCGACCAGCCTGGGAAGCCTTTCTAAGCGCTTTATCTGATTGGAATCTGCAAGCCCTATTTTATGAGGCAGATGAAAGCATTACCCTCATGCTTCATGACTATGGATTTGACTTCATGAAGTTTGGGGAAAATGCTATGGTTGACTTGACGACGTTTTCGGTTGAAGGAAAGCATGGTAAGAAATTCCGTAAACCGACTAATCGCGTGGAAAAAGCTGGTTTCCAATTTAAATTGCTTCAACCGCCATTTTCAGAGACTCAAATGCAGGAAATGAGAGCTGTCTCAGATGTTTGGCTTAACGGTCGTAAGGAGAAAGGTTTCTCTCTTGGTTTCTTCGATGAAGCCTATCTGCAACAAGCGCCGATTGCCATTGTTGAGAGTGAAGAGGGCGAAATTGTTGCCTTTGCCAATATCATGCCAACCAAAAATAAACGAGTGGCCACGATTGACCTCATGCGATATGACTTTGAAAAGGCACCTGAAGGAATTATGGACTACCTCTTTGTCAAACTCTTCCAATACTTCCAAGCAGAAGGCAAGCAGTACTTTGATATGGGGATGGCTCCCCTAGCCAACGTCGGTACTGAAGAAGATAGTTTCTTAGAAGAAAAGGTTGCCAATCTGGTTTATGTTTTTGCACAGCGTTTTTACTCTTTCAGTGGCCTCCAACGTTATAAGGAAAAATTCTCTCCAATCTGGTCTCCAAAATATATCGTCTATCCAAAAAGAACCTGGCTCTTGTTTGATATGATTGCTATTCTAAGGATTGATAATCGTAAAATTGAAGACAGAATGAAGAAAAGACGTCTTTGGAAATAGAGATAACATGAAAATAGCGAAGCCGATTGGCTTCGCTATTTTGCTATGTAGAAGACTTACTTTTCGAATTCTGCTTTTGATTTAGTATCTGCATACTCTTCAGCTACCTCGCTTGAGAGGATGTCATCATAACTTGGCAGTGAAATGTCCTGGCCATACTTGTTACGAAGGGCTGTAGTTACCAGTCGGTAGGCGAGGTTGGCATTACGAGAAAGAATTGGGCCGTGGAAGTAGCTACCATAAACATTCTTGTAGTGAACACCCTCGGAACCGTCTTCCTTATTGTTACCATTACCGTAGACCACCTTTCCAAGTGGTTTCTCGTCATCCGAAAGGAAGGTACGTCCTTGGTGATTTTCAAAGCCATAATAGGTTTCATCGAATTCTTCGTTATGAATTTTGATGTCACCGATGTAACGGTTATTTTCTTGATTGAGGGTGTAGTGGCCCATAACACCAATGCCGTCAATGCGAACCCCGTTAGCTTGGATGTAATATTGTCCAAGAAGTTGGAAACCACCGCAGATGGCTAGGATGACCTTATTATCTTGGATGAATTGATCAATAGCGTCACGTTTAGATGGTAGGTCTTTGGCAACGATGGATTGTTCGTAGTCTTGACCACCTCCAAAGAAGACCATGTCGTAGTGATCTTTGTCAAAGTCGTCCCCAACAGAAACGATATCGAAGGTCATTTTAGCACCAAGTTTTTCCCCCACGTATTTGATCATAAGGACATTACCATTGTCCCCGTAGGTATTGAGCAGATTACCATAAAGGTGGGCAACATTTAGGTCGTAGGTGTAGTCACGATTTTCTGGAGATTTGAGAGAAGTATAGGTCATTAGTTCATCTCCTTTCCGACAGCATGACGTTGGGCAAGAATGTCACGAAATTCAAGCATGGCAGTATAGGTAGCTAGGATATAGGCATGGTCGCAATCTTGCTTTTCAATCAAGGCCATAATATCTTCGAGCTTTTCTGCTTGCGTAATCTTGTCCTCTGGGTAGCCAGTCACACGAAGACGGCGGGCAATTTCAGAGTGACGGACACCACCAGCATTAATCTCAGGAATATCCATGTCGAGAATGCTTTCAAAGTTGGCATCCCAAATCCAGCTAGTATCAATACCGTCAGCATAGTTGGCGTTAAGAAGAACTGACAAGCTAAATGGATAATCTGCAAGCTTAATCATTTCGAGAGCTTGGCTAGCGCCAACTGGATTCTTAATGAGTACGAGGGTACATGATTTGTTGCCAATCTTAAAGGTTTCTTGGCGTCCAAAAACGGCACGGCTCTTATTAAACCCAGCCTTGATTTTTTCAGGAGCCACACCGAAGAATTCAGCAACAGAAACCGCAGCAAGGGCATTGTAGATGTTGTAGAGACCACCGACATTAATCTTGTAGTCTTGTCCATCAATGACAAATTCAGAAGTCGTGTTAGTGATTTTAGTCAACTTCGTTAGCTTATAATCTAATTCTGGACGGTGGAAATCGCAGTTAGGGCAGGTGTAGTCACCCAAGTTAGCGTAAGTATTGAGGCGATACTGAAGAATACGCTCACACTTAGGACAGACAATGCCTTCAGTATTATAATGGGCCAGCTCTGGCGCATGCTTTTCAGTATCAAAACCATAGAAACGTACAGGATTGATGACTTCTTTAGAGTTGAAGAGGGGACTGTCCCCATTAGCCAAAATAGTAGCCTTGGGTGCCTTGGCGGCACCATCTAAAATCATCTGATAAGTAGTATAGATTTCACCGTAGCGGTCCATTTGGTCACGGAAAATATTTGTGAAGACAAATAGACTTGGGGTGATGTACTCTGTGATTTTTGGTAGGCTGGCTTCGTCAATCTCCAAGACAGCGATTTTCTTACCTGATTTAGCTCTTTTAGCGGTTAGGAAAGTAGAAGTAATCCCTGTGATCATGTTGGCTCCACTAGGATTGGTCACAATGTCACCAAAAGCTTCTTTTAAGATTCCAACTGTCAAAGCTGTTGTTAGAGTCTTTCCGTTGGTTCCTGTAACAACGACGATTTCATAATCTTTGGCCAGTGTGTCTAAAATGTTTTTGTCAAATTTAAGGGCGATTTTTCCTGGGAGGGTTGACCCACGTCCTAATTTGGAGAGGACAAAGTGGCTAGTCTTTCCTGCCAAGATACCCATGGTAGTTTTTATAGTCATGAATTTATTTTATCACAAAAAGTAGTGATTGTAGTCTCAAAATAGTTTGAATTCGTGGTATAATAGGAACTGTTTAAAAATTAAAAGAAAGTGTGATATGTATGGGTATACTGTCGTCCATTGATATTGATTTCTGGCGGTCACTCTTTGATAGTCCGTTGAAAGTTATCGTCAATAGTTTGGACATATTGATTGTTGCTTTTTTAATTTACCGCTTTATTAGGGCCCTGAGGGGAACCAAAATCATGACCCTAGTTCAAGGGGTAGTCTTATTTATTTTTGTAAAATTTATTTCTGATTTTATAGGCTTCACAACGATTTCTTATTTGATGAATCAGGTTATCAACTATGGTGCCATTGCGGCGGTTGTAATCTTTGCGCCAGAGCTTCGTTCTGCACTTGAAACCTTTGGACGTACGCCTCAGCATTTTTTGCAAAATAAAGAAGTGAGTTCAGATGAGAAATTGGTTCAAGCTTTTGTTAAAGCCGCTAAGTATATGAGCCCTCGTAAGATTGGAGCCCTCGTCTCTATTGAACAGACGCAAACTCTGCAAGAACAAATTGTGACAGGAATTCCGCTTGATGCAGTTGTAACAGGGGAACTGTTGATTAATATTTTTATCCCTAATACACCGCTTCATGATGGGGCAGTTATCATCAGAGATAATAAGGTTGCGACAGCTTGTTCTTATCTACCGCTTTCGGAATCTAATAAAATTTCTAAGGAATTCGGAACACGTCACAGGGCCGCTATTGGTCTTTCAGAGCAAACAGATGCTCTTACCTTTGTCGTATCTGAAGAAACAGGTGCGATTTCCATTGCTTATAAGGGTAATTTCTTGCATGGACTGTCCATTCAAGAGTTTGAGCAAGAGTTGAGTCTTATTTTGTTGAAAGAGCAAGAACCTCGTCAGTCATTCTTCCAACGTTGGATGGGAGGTAGCAAAAAATGAAACGCATTGTCCGTGTATTAAAAAATGATCGTTGGTGGCAAATACTAGTTGCGCTCTTCTTTGCGGTTACGCTATTCGTCACGGCTTGGTCTGGTAATACGCAAAATAAAAGTAATAGCTCAAGTGCTTCGAATACCTTCACGCAAACAGTAGAATCTGTTCCTGTAGATATTAAGTACGACAGTGATAATTACTTTATCAGTGGTTATTCTTATGACGCTGAGGTTTATTTGACAGCGACTACTCAGTTAGCTTTGACGACTGAAGCAACAAGCGATACGCGCCATTTTAAGTTAGTTGCAGATTTGTCAAATCTTGGCCAAGGGACAAGTCGGGTTCCTATTCAGGTTAAGAATTTACCAGCTGGAATGTCTGCCCAAGTATCGCCATCGACCTTGACAGCAACCATTGGTAAAAAAGCTAGCAAGACATTTGATGTGGTTGCAAATATCACACCAGATAAGTTGGCTAATGGCTACGAAGTAAAAAAGGTTAGCTTGGATGAAACCAAGGTAGAGGTGACATCAAGTGAAGATATCATCAATCAAATTGACCACGTTCAAGCAGTTTTGGAAGGCGGTGCCAACTTGTCTGATGATTATGATGGCAACTTATTGTTGCAAGCTGTTTCAGCTAATGGGACAGTCTTGGCTAGCTCGATTTCTCCAGCTAAGGTTCATGCCAAAATTACTTTGAGAAAATTGAGCAAATCTGTCCCTGTTAAGGTAGAGTTGACTGGAGATAAGGCTAGCAATGTGTCTAGTATCAGTTATAGTTTTGATCGAGGCCATGTGACCATTGTTGGTAGTCAGGAAGCTATGGATAAGATTGATAGCATCACTGTTCCAGTAGATATTAGTCATGTGACCAAGGATACTACACAAACGCTCAAGCTTTCAGCTGATGGTGTGACAGTGCAACCAAATACGGTTAAAGTTAATTTGAAGGTCACCCAAAAATAGAGAATGGCCATTTTCCAAGTTTATGTAAAATAGACAAAATGGAGAAGGCTTAATCTGGTAAAATTGGCGCAATAGCCAAAAAGTTATACAAGAAGGGTTGAAAATATCGGTGAAATCAGATAAAGTTAAACTATCTAGGTAGATTTCACTAGATTACTTTTGCTCTTGTTAGACAGCATCAAAGTTTAAGGAGGATTTAGTGCTGGGGCACTAAAAATAAAATTATGGGTAAATATTTTGGAACAGACGGTGTTCGTGGAGAAGCTAATGTTGAGCTCACGCCTGAATTGGCCTTTAAATTAGGTCGCTTCGGTGGTTATGTGCTTAGCCAACACGAAACTGGCCGTCCTAAGGTCTTTGTGGCACGTGATACACGTATTTCAGGGGAAATGTTAGAATCAGCTTTGGTGGCAGGTCTTTTATCAGTAGGTATCGAAGTCTACAAACTTGGAGTACTTGCGACTCCAGGTGTTTCATACTTGGTACGTACGGAAAATGCCAGTGCTGGTGTTATGATTTCAGCCAGCCATAATCCAGCTCTTGATAATGGTATTAAGTTCTTTGGGGGAGATGGTTTTAAATTGGATGATGCGCGTGAAGCGGAAATTGAAGCCCTTCTTGATGCAGCAGAGGATACTCTTCCACGTCCATCAGCTGAGGGTCTTGGAACACTTGTAGATTATCCAGAAGGTCTTCGCAAGTATGAAAAATTCTTGGTGGCAACAGGTGTTGATCTTGGTGGACTGAAGGTTGCCTTGGACACTGCTAATGGTGCAGCTGCTGTGTCAGCTCGTAATGTTTTCCTTGATTTGAATGCCGATATTACGGTTATCGGGGATCAACCAGATGGTCTTAACATCAATGCTGGAGTGGGTTCAACACATCCAGAGCAATTGCAAGCCTTGGTTAAAGAAAGTGGTTCAGCCATTGGTCTTGCCTTTGATGGGGATAGTGACCGTCTCATCGCTGTTGATGAAAATGGTGATATTGTTGATGGCGACAAGGTCATGTATATTATCGGTAAACACTTGTCTGAAAAAGGTGAGTTGGCTAAAAATACAATTGTGACAACTGTTATGTCAAACCTTGGTTTCCACAAGGCACTTGATCGTGAGGGAATTAACAAGGTCGTGACTGCCGTTGGTGACCGTTATGTTGTAGAAGAAATGCGTAAAAATGGCTATAACCTTGGTGGTGAACAGTCTGGTCACGTTATTATCATGGATTACAATACAACTGGTGATGGTCAATTGACAGCTATTCAATTGACTAAAGTCATGATTGAAACAGGTAAGAGCTTGTCTGAATTAGCATCAGAAGTGACGATTTACCCTCAAAAACTGGTTAATATTCGTGTGGAAAATAGCATGAAAACTAAAGCCATGGAAGTTCCTGCGATTGCAGCTATCATTGAAAAAATGGAAGCTGAGATGGCTGGGAACGGTCGTATCTTGGTTCGCCCTAGTGGTACAGAACCTCTCCTTCGTGTTATGGCAGAAGCACCAACAGATGATGAAGTGAATTACTATGTTGACACTATTGCGGATGTCGTCCGTGCGGAAATTGGGTTGGACTAAATATGATTAATAAGCTTAAAGCTTTTATGGCCACAGAAGTTTTTAAATACCTTTTCTTTGGTGTTTTGGCGACTGTAGTTTATATGGTTAGTCGTACCTTGATTTTCGCTGTGAGTCAACAAGGTACCCTATCAGCAGTTTTGGCAAATGCCATTGCCATCGTTTTTGCTTTTTTCACGAATGATGTTTTTGTGTTCAGTCAAGCAAAAGCTGGTATGGCTACACGCTTTGTTAAATTTGTGGGAGCTCGTCTCTTAACCTTAGTTCTTGATATGGCTCTCGCCTATTTCTTGGTAGATACCTATCCAGAGATTATCGGTCAATTTGTTGGTCATAGTCATGCTTGGGTAAATGGAATTGAAAGCTTATTCTCACAAGTTTTGATTATTGTTCTTAACTACGTTATTTCAAAATTCTTTGTCTTCACTGGAGACAAGACATAAGATACAAGGAAGTTGCTAGGAAATGTGTTAAAAGCATTTCTTACCAACCTCCTTTTTTGATATAATGAAGAGACTTTAAAAATAGAAAGATGAAAGATGTACGTACAATTATCTCGACGCCTTAAGGACGTAGCAACCTTCGTCCCTAAAGACGCAAAACTTTTAGATGTAGGTAGTGACCACGCCTACCTCCCTATTTATTTACTTGAAAAGGGCTTGATTCGCTCAGCTATTGCTGGTGAAGTGGTGAAAGGCCCTTATGAATCTGCTCTTACTAATGTCTCAGCTTCTGGTTTCAAAGATAAGATTGACGTGCGCTTGGCTAACGGCTTGGCAGCTTTTGAACCCTCTGATGCTGTCACAACTATCACGATTTGTGGTATGGGGGGACGTTTGATTGCGGATATTCTTGATGCTGGTAAGGATAAACTTAAAGGTGTGGAACGTCTGATTCTGCAACCCAATAATCGTGAAGACGACCTTCGTATTTGGTTGATGGAAAATGGTTTTGTCATTGTTGCAGAAGCCATCATGACCGAAAATGGCAAATACTACGAAATTATGGTGGCTGAGGCTGGTCAAATGACTCTATCAGATAAAGAGGTTCGCTTTGGACCTCATCTCATGAAAGACCAGTCTCAAGTCTTCCAGCTCAAATGGCAACGTGAAATCAATAAATTAGAGATTGCTTTAGGATCCATTCCTTTAGCCAACCAGGCTGATCGTTTATTTGTCGAAGAGAAAATCCAAACCATTAAGGAGGTTTTGAACCATGTTAGCTAGTGAACTTATCAAGTCTTATGAAAGCTTTTGTCCACAGGAACTTTCCATGGAAGGTGATGTGGTTGGTTTGCAGATTGGCAGCCTGGACAAAGAGATTCAGAAGGTCATGGTTACCTTGGATGTTCGTGAGAATACAGTAGCCGAAGCCATTGAAAAAGGTGTGGACCTCATCATTGCCAAACATGCCCCTATTTTCCGTCCGGTTAAGGATTTGGTGTCTTCGCCTGACCGTGATATTTTGCTTGATCTTGTAAAGAACGACATTGCTGTCTATGTGAGTCATACCAATGTTGATGTGGTGGATGATGGTCTCAATGATTGGTTTTGTGACTTACTTGATATTAAGAAGACCACTTATTTGACGGAGACTGCTGACAATCAAGGAATTGGTCGAGTGGGTGATATTGTGCCACAAACCATTGAAGAACTTGCTCTTAAAGTCAAGTCTGTTTTTGGCTTAGATAGTATTCGCCTGGTTCGTTATAATCATGAAAATCCTCTTGTTAACCGTGTGGCTATTTGTGGTGGTAGCGGTCAAGGATTTTACAAGGATGCTTTGACAAAGGGCGCACAAGTCTTTATCACGGGTGATGTTTATTACCATACTGGTCAGGAAATGATTACCAATGGCCTCTTGGCAATTGATCCTGGTCACCATATTGAAGCTCTCTTTATCGCAAAGATTGCTGAGAAACTTGAGGCTTGGAAGCTTGAGAAGGGCTGGAATGTGACAATTCTTGAAAGTCAGTCGTCAACTAACCCCTTTGACCATCTCTAGGAGGATCTATCTGTGACTTGGCTTTTACATCAACATGTGGTCTTGTTGGCCTTACTTGCTGGTCTTTTCACTTGGGGTTGTACCATTGTCGGCTCGGCTATTGTTTTCTTTTTCAAGCATATTAGCCGTAAATTGTTAGATATCATGATGGTCTTTGCGGCTGGAGTTATGATTGCGGCCTCTTTCTGGTCACTCTTGGACCCTTCTTTAGCTTATGCCAGCCAAAATGGCTATGGGAAGTGGTCTTGGTTTCCAGCGGCAGCTGGCTTCTTACTTGGTGGTGTCGCTCTTCGTTTGATTGATGCTGTCGTCCCTCACTTGCATTTGGGGAATGATATTTCAAAAGCAGAAGGAATTCAACCTCGTAAGAAGAAATTGTCAAAGACAGCCCTACTCTTTTTGGCTATTACGATTCATAATTTTCCAGAGGGATTAGCAGTCGGTGTGACTTTCGGAGCCTTGGCTGGTGGCAATATGACATTCGTGGGTCTGATGGGAGCCATTGGTCTAGCTATAGGGATTGGTTTGCAGAATGTCCCTGAAGGTGCAGCCCTTTCTATCCCAATTCGAGCAGATGGAAAGTCTCGACTTAAGGCCTTTTATTGGGGGTCTATGTCAGCTATCGTTGAGCCTATAGGTGCAGTTATGGGTGCCGCTCTTGTCATGTGGATGATGGCAATCATCCCTTACGTACGCTTTGGCTTTTGCGGCTGGTGCCATGATCTTTGTAGTAACGGAAGAATTGATTCCTGAATCACAGACTAATGGTAATACTGATGTAGCAACCTTGGGCCTTATGGTTGGCTTTGTCGTCATGATGGTCATGGACGTGGCCTTGGGCTAAAAAATACTAAAGAGCTGTGCCTATGTGTATAGGACTCAGCTCTTTTCAAATAGATGGAGTAAAAAATGAAGATTGCAATTGTTGGCGCAGGCATCGTCGGTTCAACGGCTGCCTATTACTTGTCAAAGGAAAAAGAAGTAGAAGTTACTGTTTTTGACCATGGTCTTGGACAGGCAACCAAGGCAGCAGTAGGAATTATTAGTCCCTGGTTTTCCAAGCGTCGTAATAAGGCCTGGTATCGCATGGCTAGACTGGGAGCTGATTTTTACCAAGAGTTAGTTTCAGATCTTGAAAATGATGGTTATGACACGAGCTTCTATGATCAGTCTGGTGTGGCCCTTCTTAAGAAAGACGATAGTAAATTGGATGGTCTGTATGAGCATGCTGAGACTAGGCTAGAAGAATCACCCATTATTGGTGAACTCTCTATTAAAAATGCTGCCGACCTCCCTGAATTTACTGGATTTGACCGTTATCTCTATGCCTCTGGGGGAGCCAGAGTCGAAGGTGCAGAACTGACAGCTACTTTGATTAAGGCTTCTGGTTTTGAAAAGTTAGAAGGTCAAGTTACACTCTCTCCTCTTGACGATGGTACTTATGAGATCAATGGTCAAACTTTTGATAAGGTCATTCTCGCTTGTGGTGCCTGGCTAGGTCAAACGCTTGAACCCCTTGGTTTTGAAGTGGATGTTCGTCCTCAAAAAGGTCAGTTACGAGACTATTTCTTTGAGGGCATGGATACTGGTAAATTACCAGTTCTGATGCCAGAGGGCGAATTAGATGTCATTCCATTTGCGGGTGGAAAGATTTCGGTAGGTGCCAGTCATGAAAATGATCAAGGCTTTGATTTGACAGTTGATGAAGCTGTTTTAGAAGTTCTGGAGGAGGAGGCTAAGACCTATTTCCCTGACTTAAGTACTGCCAAGTCCTTCTCGGAACGTGTGGGAACGAGAGCCTACACGAGTGACTTCTCTCCTTTCTTTGGAGAAGTTCCAGAGCTTAAAAACGTCTTCGTTGCTTCAGGTCTAGGCTCCTCTGGTCTTACAACAGGGCCATTGATCGGAAAAAATCTGGTTGATTTGGCCATGAACCGACCTGGTAACTTGGACAGTGCAGATTATCCAGTCGCTAATTACATAAAGAAACAGGATTAAGACTAGTTATCCTTCCCGAAATATTCAGAATCAGTTAGCTTTCTCTCACTATAGAGAAACGTTGGCTGATTCTTTTTTATTAAGAAAATGGACAGCTTTGATTTTCTTAATGAAAGCTTAATAGCTCTGGCTTTGTCGTGACAAGGGGGCTGAAAAATGCTAAAATAAAGGTAATATATTAGAGAAAAAAGGAGCCTTCTTATGAAAGGTATTATTCTTGCAGGCGGTTCAGGGACGCGTTTGTATCCATTGACTCGTGCTGCATCAAAACAACTGATGCCGATTTATGATAAACCAATGATTTACTACCCATTGTCAACGCTCATGTTGGCTGGAATCAAGGAAATCCTCATCATCTCAACACCACAGGACCTTCCACGGTTTGAAGAGCTCCTCGGTGACGGTTCAGAGTTTGGTATTTCACTATCATACGCTGTGCAACCAAGTCCAGATGGATTGGCGCAGGCCTTTATTATTGGTGAAGACTTCATCGGTGATGACAGCGTTGCCCTAGTCCTTGGTGACAATATTTTCCATGGCAATGGCCTTTCTGCTATGCTTCAACGTGCTGAAGCTAAGGAAAAAGGTGCAACAGTCTTTGGTTACCAAGTTAAGGATCCAGAACGTTTTGGTGTGGTTGAGTTTGATGATGATATGAACGCTATTTCCATCGAAGAAAAGCCAGAGCATCCAAAATCAAACTTTGCTGTAACTGGTCTTTATTTCTATGACAATGATGTCGTGGACATTGCTAAAAACATCAAACCAAGTCCTCGTGGAGAGCTTGAAATCACTGATGTTAACAAGGCTTACTTGGATCGTGGGGACCTCTCTGTTGAGCTGATGGGACGTGGTTTTGCTTGGTTGGATACAGGCACTCACGAAAGTCTCTTGCAAGCGGCGCAGTACATTGAAACGGTTCAGCGTTTGCAAAATGTTCAAGTGGCTAACCTTGAAGAAATTGCCTATCGTATGGGCTACATCACTAAAGAGCAGGTCCTCGAATTGGCACAACCACTTAAAAAGAATGAATACGGACAATATTTGCTCCGTTTGATTGGAGAAGCATAATGACAGAACAATTTTTTGGAAAAGAACTTGCAGCACACAAGATTGATGCTATCCCAGGCATGATTGAATTTGACATCCCGGTGCATGGTGATAACCGAGGCTGGTTCAAGGAAAACTTCCAAAAGGAAAAGATGTTGCCACTTGGTTTTCCAGAATCATTCTTTGCTGAAGGCAAATTGCAAAATAACGTTTCCTTCTCCCGTAAAAATGTTTTGCGTGGCTTGCATGCTGAGCCATGGGACAAATACATCTCAGTAGCAGATGAAGGAAAGGTCCTTGGAACTTGGGTTGACCTCCGTGAGGGCGAAACCTTTGGAAATACCTACCAAACAGTGATTGATGCCTCAAAAGGAATTTTCGTTCCTCGTGGTGTTGCCAATGGTTTCCAAGTTTTGTCTGATAAGGTCGCCTACAGCTATCTTGTGAATGACTACTGGGCACTCGAACTTAAACCAAAATACGCCTTTGTCTACTACGCTGACCCTAGTCTTGATATCAAGTGGGAAAACTTGAAAGAAGCAGAAGTCTCAGAAGCAGACAAAAATCACCCATTGCTCAAAGACGTTAAACCACTCAAACCAGAGGATTTGTAAGAACGAACTTTGCACAGCAGAATCGCGACTACAAGGAGCGCTATAAGATTGTTCCTGCCCTAGTGAAAACAAGATTCCCTTAGGGAATCTTGTAGGGAAATCCGGAGACTTCGGCTCCAGATTTAGCCATGAAACCGAAGGGTTGCTGGCGTCCCTCACTAGCTAAAGGAACGATTAAGGAACAAAGAAATTTGGAGAAAAAATGACTGAATACAAAAACATTATCGTAACCGGTGGCGCAGGTTTCATCGGTTCAAACTTCGTACACTATGTCTACAACAATCATCCAGACGTACATGTGACTGTCCTTGACAAACTCACTTACGCTGGTAACCGTGCTAACATTGAAGAAATCCTTGGTGACCGTGTTGAATTGGTTGTAGGGGACATTGCTGATGCTGAATTGGTAGACAAATTGGCTGCTAAGGCGGATGCCATTGTTCACTATGCGGCTGAAAGTCACAATGATAACTCATTGAATGACCCATCTCCATTCATCTACACAAACTTCATTGGTACCTACACACTCTTGGAAGCAGCTCGTAAATACGACATTCGTTTCCACCACGTGTCAACAGACGAAGTTTATGGTGACCTTCCATTGCGTGAAGACCTTCCTGGACATGGTGAAGGTCCTGGTGAAAAATTCACCGCAGAAACCAAATACAACCCATCATCACCTTACTCATCAACTAAGGCTGCTTCAGACCTTATCGTTAAAGCATGGGTGCGTTCATTTGGCGTTAAGGCAACAATTTCAAACTGCTCAAACAACTATGGACCATACCAACACATCGAAAAATTCATCCCACGTCAAATCACTAATATCTTGTCAGGAATTAAACCAAAACTTTACGGTGAAGGTAAAAACGTCCGTGACTGGATTCATACTAACGACCACTCAACTGGTGTTTGGGCTATCCTCACTAAAGGTCGTATCGGTGAAACTTACTTGATTGGTGCCGATGGTGAAAAGAACAACAAGGAAGTGCTTGAGCTTATCCTTGAAAAAATGGGTCAACCAAAAGACGCATACGACCGTGTTACAGACCGTGCTGGTCACGATTTGCGTTACGCAATCGATTCAACAAAATTGCGTGAAGAACTTGGTTGGGAACCACAATTCACAAACTTTGAATCAGGTTTAGAAGAAACAATCAAGTGGTATACCGATCACCAAGACTGGTGGAAAGCTGAAAAAGAAGCTGTTGAAGCTAACTATGCTAAGACACAAGAAGTGCTTAAATAATTGAAAAATCTATCACTTCCAATCGAGTGATAGATTTTTCTGTTAAGAACTGTTAGGAGAGATGATGAATCGAAAAGAATGGATTGAATATTTTGAAGCGATAAATAATCGAAAGCCCACTATTCAGGAGTGTCAGCAGGCTCTTCAAAATGGTGAGTTTGTTATGGAAGGTAGACAAGCTACTTTTTCTAACAATGGAAATTCCGTGCCTGCAGGAGCCACGCCTTTACCAAATCAAGTGACTGGTCAGATGGTCAACCAAACTTCAGCACAGCAGCTTGTCTTTGTTAAACAGAAAAAGTTTGGGAAGAAGACTTTTATTGGTTTGGGTATTGCTTTATTTCTTGTCCTAGCAACAAGTCTTGGTGTCTTTTTGTTTTCTTTCAAAGAAACAAACTTGAATGGTTTGTGGGTAACTAGTTATAATGCTGGTTTGGTTTATGAGTTAAGTGGGAAAAAATCAAAACTTGTTGCAGGCCATAGGGAAGAAGAAATCAAAGAAATCTCTACTGGTCAGAAAGTAAGACAGAAGTTTGAAACAAGCTTAGAGGACGTCAGTGATTCAAAACTAAAAACGATTGCTGATTTTGACAAGAAATACCAATTACAGACCAAAGAGATCATCCTGGTAAAGACGGATGTGTTTGGCTACTATAATCTGATTCAGAAAGATGGGACAAACTTAGTTCTAGATTTATTCTTATCAGACCTCTACTACGGATCAAGAAGTACCAAAGATTTAAAAAAGATATATCTTTTTCATAAGGTAGCGGTTCCAAAAGTTTTTGTTGGCAAATGGAAAAAATTTGATTCCGATGATGATTCAGAAGGAGAAGGGACTATCTCTGAAAATGGGGTTGTTACTACAGATTCTGATGGTAAAGATATCTTAATTGCTAAGCCTTTAAAAGAATATCTGGTGGATCAATCAGGCAGCGTAGATAGTGGTAAGGTGCAAAAAGAGTTTGCTAAAATACAGAAGTCTCTTAAGTCACATGGTTATCAGGCTAAGAGTGTTAATGACATCTACCACGATGCGAGCAAGTCATACTATTATGTCCTTGTAGATGATGGTAAGCGCATTATTCTCTTAGAGGATAGCTTTAACCTTCTCTCTTATAAAGGTTATCTTGAAAGAGAAGACAAATAGTAATAAGGATACCTCTAGCAGATAAGAAGTGCTTAGATCATATCCCAAAGTCTATCATTCCTCAAGGAGTGATAGGCTTTTTTTGGTTACACAGACATATTAACTTAAGACAGGGATACAAATAATGACGTAAATGTTACAAAATTACAAACAATGCTTGATTTTTGTAATAAAATAGATATAATAGACATATAGAAAAGAGGTTTATGAAAATGAAAAGAAAAGTTATCCGTGTTTGCTCACTTGTTTTGTTGTCTGTAGCAGTTTCTACAACCCTTGTTGGATGTGGCTCTAAGTCAGAAAAAGACACCGCAGCATCATCTACACCTTCAACATCTCAGTTAGTTAAGTCATCTACAAGGTCAACTGAAAAGAAGACCGACAAACAGGCTAAGTCAGATGCGTCAGCTTCAAAAAAAGACCAAGGTCAAGAAGAAGCGAGTACTCCTGAAGCTAGCTCCTCAAAAAATCAAGCTACAGCTGGAAATGATGCTCAATCAGGTGCAAGTAGCAGTGCTACTTCTGATTCCAATAAGTCTAGTCAAACAACAAGGGATAGTCAAAGTGACGCTCCTGTTCCAGCAGCATTAGTGGGAACTTGGACTGGTACCAGTCCTCAGGCGACAGATATTAGTTTCACAGTAGATGCCAATGGTAACGTCACTTCAAAAGCTAATTTCAATGTCGATTACGAACCCTATCGTCAAAGTTCAACGACTGCAAAAGCTGTTCAAATTTCTGGTAATCTCTACGTTTGGGAAGGTGGCGATTTTTCAACCTTGCTTCCTGGTATTACTGGACTAGGGGGAGCTGGTTTCCAAGCTAAGCCTGGTTTTATTCTTGAAAATGGAACCTACACGCCAGTCCAATTCATCTCTGATTTGGGACCAAGCTTTGATTATAGTAACTACAAAGCTTTCCCATTCTCATTAACAAAATAATAGGAAGAGGCTATCTGAAGAGATAGCTTCTTTTTTGCGTCAAACTCTTCTTTTTCAAGGTCTCATTTCTGCTTAAAAAATGGTAGAATAGTTACATGCAAACAAAACCAACGTCAGCCTATGTGCATATTCCATTTTGCACACAAATTTGTTATTATTGTGACTTTTCCAAGGTATTTATTAAAAATCAGCCCGTTGATGACTACCTACGGGCTTTGATTCGTGAGTGGGAGCTTTTAGATATCAAGGAACTTCGCACCCTTTACATTGGTGGTGGGACACCGACAGCTATTTCTGCCGAGCAATTGGACTATCTTTTAAGCAATCTTCAGAAGAACTTGGATTTGTCTAAGTTGGAGGAATTTACTATTGAGGCCAATCCTGGGGATTTGACGGTTGATAAGATTGAAGTACTCAAAAAATCTGCTGTTAATCGAGTGTCTTTAGGGGTTCAGACTTTTGATGACAAGCACTTGCGTCAAATTGGTCGCAGTCACAATCAAGCACAAATTTATGAAAGTATTGATAGTTTGAAGGCTGCTGGTTTTCATAATATTTCCATTGACCTCATTTATGCCCTACCTGGTCAAACCATGGATCAGGTTAAGGAAAATGTGAGAAAGGCTATAGAACTGGATATTCCACACCTAAGTCTCTACAGTTTGATCTTGGAACATCACACGGTCTTTATGAATAAGATGCGTCGGGGTAAGCTCAATTTGCCAACTGAAGACTTGGAAGCAGAGATGTTTGACTATATTATTCAAGAGTTGGAAAAAAATGGTTTTGAGCATTATGAGATTTCCAATTTTACCAAACCTGGGATGGAGAGTCGTCACAATCTCATGTACTGGAATAATGATGAGTACTATGGTGTGGGTGCTGGGGCCTCTGGTTATGTCAATGGTGTTCGTTACCGTAATCGTGGTCCTATCCAGCATTACCTAAAGGCTATAGCAGAGGATGGGCATGCTAGACTTCACGAGGAGCATCTGACTAAGGCGGAGATGATGGAGGAGGAATTCTTCCTTGGCTTACGGAAAAAATCAGGCGTGTCTATCAAACGGTTTGAAGAGAAGTTTGGCTTATCATTTGCAGATACTTATGGGGACATTGTGGAAAAACTACAAGCAGATGGGCTTTTGGTTAAGGATCCAGATGTGATTCGTATGACCAAACGGGGCCTCTTTCTGGGAGATAATGTCGCTGAGCAATTTATATTGGAGGATTAGATGGGATTAAAGTTTAGTATTCCTTATCAGATTCCGTTTTATGAGACGGATATCACGCATCAGGTGAAATTACCACATTTGTTGGCATTTTCCTTGCAAGTATCAGCCATGCAGTCTGAGTCTCTTGGGAATGCGGACGACGCAGTTTTTGATCAATATGGTCTGGTTTGGATTGTGACAGACTATGCGATTGAGATTGACCGCCTGCCTCGCTACAATGAAAAGGTGACCATTACAACGGAAGCTATTTCCTATAATAAGATTTTCTGTTACCGTAATTTTTACATCACTGATGAAGCTGGTCAGCAAATCATGCTCTTTAAGACTACTTTTGCCCTCATGGATTATGAGACACGTAAGGTAGCTGAGGTTCCAGACGAGTTGGTGGCACCTTATGAAGCTGAAAAAACTAAAAAGTTGCTTCGTGGTCCTCGCTACAAGGTTTTGGAAAATCCCGTTGATACCTTATACCGTGTGCGCTATTTTGACTTAGACATGAATGGTCACGTTAACAATAGTAAGTATTTGGAGTGGATGTTGGATGTTTTCGATTTGAACTTTTTGACCAAGTACACGCCAGCCCACATTGATCTTAAGTATGTGAAAGAGATTCATCATGGGTCGGAAATATATTCTGGTTATGAGTTTGACCAAGAGAGTCTGAGTAGTCAACATCAGATTTGTGTTGATGGCAATATTCATGCTCATGCCATCATCCAATGGAAGGAAATAGGAGACGAGTAAGATGACATATAAGGGTTATTTGATTGATTTAGATGGAACCATTTACAAGGGTAAGGACCGTATTCCTGAAGGGGAGGCTTTTGTTAAGAAATTGCAGAAGCGCCAGATTCCTTATCTTTTTGTAACTAATAACAGTATGCGTACACCAGAGATGGTGCAAGAACTTTTGCGTAATCAATGCGAATTAGAAACGCCTCTTGAAACTATTTACACAGCAACCTTGGCGACAGTTGACTATATGAACGATATGAATCGTGGCAAGACGGTTTATGTTATCGGGGAGACTGGACTTAAATCTGCAATTGCAGAAGCGGGGTATACGGTAGATGAGAAAAATCCTGCCTATGTTGTTGTTGGATTGGACCGTGAAGTCACTTACGAAATGTTGGTTAAAGCAACGCTTGCTATCCACAAAGGGGCTATATTTATTGGAACTAACCCAGATTTGAATATCCCAACTGAACGTGGTCTTCTTCCAGGTGCTGGTTCCCTCTTAGCTCTTATCGAGGCGGCTACCCGTGTGAAACCAATCATTATTGGTAAGCCTAAAGCTATTATCATGAACAAGGCTCTTGAAATCCTTGGGACAGAACGTAGCCAAACTATCGTGGTTGGTGACAATTACTTGACTGATATTACAGCTGGCATAAAAAATGACTTTCCAACACTTCTTGTAACAACTGGATTTACCAAGGCGGAAGAAGTTTCGGATTTACCAGTAAAACCAGACCATGTGCTTTCTAGTCTAGCGGAGTGGGATTTTGATGCGAACTAAAATTGAGGCTGTTCTGACTCCGATTTGGCTCTTGGCCCTGTCTATCCTAGTGACGATTTATCTGGCATGGGGCTTTTATTATTTTGATATTGATTGGATGCATCTTTTGGACTATGTCATTCTTGGCAAGACAGAGCTCTGGCATAATTTCAATATCCTCATGCAGTACCTGACCTTTCCTTGGGTTGGTCATCTGTCCATGCCTGATTTTCCATCATCGGAGAGTGGGCTTAAGCATTTCCATGATGTGAAGTGGCTCTTTCATTTGGTTCAGGGGCTTGTTATTCTACTAGCTTATCCAGCAGTAACTTCTCTTTGGCGTAATGTGAAGAAAGGGACCTTTGGTCTTTACGTTAAACTTTATATGAGTCTAGCACTCTTGCCAGTCCTTATTGGGGTTGTGGGGCTTTTTCTCGGATTTGATGAGTTTTTTACGCTCTTTCATGAAGCCCTCTTTCCTGGGGATAGCAGTTGGCTCTTTAATCCAATCTTGGACCCGATTATCAATGTTTTGCCAGAAGAGTACTTTCTTCAGTGCTTTGTGATTTTCTTTATTATTTATGAGGGAATCATGGTGAGCTTGACTTGGTTGGCCCATAAGCAACTTACAATGTATTTGAAAAATAAGGAGTAGTTATGTCTATTCGTGATAACCATTTGCATACCCATCATTCCTATGATTCGGATGCGAACTTTACTGATTATTTGACGCATTTTGATGGGGAGATTGTAACGACTGAGCATTATGATCTCTCTAATCCTTATACCAAACAGGATGATGTGCCCGAGTATGAGGCCTATAGTCGTGAGATTGAAAGTCTTAACCGTAAGTATGGTAATCGTATTAAACGTGGTATCGAGATTGGTTATTACCAACCTAGGGAAAGGGATATTTTAGACTTTCTGGATGGTAAGGACTATGATCTCAAACTTTTATCTGTTCACCATAATGGGGTCAATGATTATCTTGATGATGAGGTAGCGGATATGGACAAGGCAAGCATTATTCAAGAGTATCTGGACAAGTTGGAGTACGCTATTGGTCGTGTGGACGCAGATGTTCTGGCCCACTTTGACTATGGTTTCCGCCTGTTTGATGTGACTGTTGATGAGCTAAAAGTCTATGAAGAACAACTCAAACGTATTTTCCAGAAAATGATTGCTAATGATTTGGCTTTTGAGCTGAATGCAAAGAGCATGTATCTTTATCATCACGAAGACCTCTACCGTTATGCTCTAGGCCTTGTTAAGGATTTGGGATGTCGCAAGTATTCTATAGGGTCTGATGGTCATAAATTAGAGCATTTCCGTCTGAACTTTGATACGATTCAGGAGCTCTTGAGAGAATTTGACATTACTGAAGATATGATTATATAGCGAAGATGGCTTCAGTTGAGGCTGTCTTTTTGTCTTACGAAAACCACTAGCTATGCTAGTGGTTCCGAAAAGCTTTTAGCGATGTATCAAAAAAGTCCCCCTAAAGTGTTATATTAGATAAGGTTTCCCGACCACTAACTAATATACAAAAGGAGGACCCCTGATGAGACAGGATAATAATAGTTTAGCACATACTACATGGAATTGTAAGTATCATGTTGATACGGTTGGGCGAAATCAATAGATGAAGCCTCACCACTAATACATTTTTCTACAAGTTCCATTTTAAATTCTTTTGAATAGGAACGTTTTTTTGTTTTCTTTGTGAATCCTAAAATCCCATATTTTTTATAGATGGCGGCCCAATCTTGAATCGTTCTTGTGGAAATATGGAGACAGTTATATATCTCAGATTTGGAACGATTATCATTAATATAATTGAGACAAGCTTGTTCTTTCTCGTATGGGGTGAATCTTTCTCTTCTAGACATAAAAATACCTCTTAAGTAGATTTTAGGTATTTACCTTGTCTACTTAAGAGGTATCATATCATTCTCACGGGTGGTTTTGACTTGTTGGGGTGAAAAAGAACGATGGTTACTTGTTGTAGACAAATAATTAGCCTACAACAATTACAAGAATTCCTTCAAATAGAAGGAGTAGAAATGATAATAGTTGTTGTTTTTTCATGTGTAAATCCTCTCTTTTGTTTTTCTTAATTGTATGCTATTATGATGTCAAAGAAAAATTATTCCCATATATGCGTGATGGAGGGATTGAAGTGAAAAATTTTGGAGAAATTTTTAAAACTTTTCGAGAATCAAGAGGTTTACGATTAAAAGATGTTGCTAAGGCTGGTATATCAACGTCTCAGCTCTCTCGCTTTGAGAAAGGGGAGACTGATTTAACCATTTCAAAATTTATGCTCATCTTGGATGAGATTAACATGCCAATTGATGAATTTATGTATGCCGTTCATGATTTTCACCGTGATGAACTTAACGAAATCTTGTCAAAGGTACGCCATTTTGTATCTAATCATGATATTGAAGGATTGAAAAAACTACTTTATTCTCAAATGGAGTCAAAGACTAAGAGAGAGAAATTTTATCACATTAATACTATTTTATTAAAAATACGCTTGCAAGATTTGTCTGGCGAAGACTATTATTCAGAACAAGATTTAATTGAATTAACAGACTATCTTTTTGGTGTGGAATACTGGGGTTATTATGAATTACTGATTTTTGCAAATACCTTAGATGTTCTAAAACACGATGTTTTTATGGTTTTAGCCAGAGAGATGTCAAGACGTTCTGATTTTTATAAAGAGATTCCTAATAATAGACGGTTGATTTCAACTATGTTATTAAATGGTTATATCACATGTGTTGAAAGAGGAAAGTTCATAGATGCTTTGTATTTTGAAAAACAATTAAATCAATGTTTCTTCATTGAAACAGAAGTCTATGAACGCCTCGTTTTCCAGTATGCACAACATCTATATCAGTATAAAAAAGAGGGAGACCATAAAGCTATTATTGAAATGAAAAAGTGTATTGGAGCAATGAAACTAGCAGGAAGTAACCATCTAGCAAAAACTTATGAAGGACATCTAGAAAAAATTTTAGCAAGTAATAGGTAATACGCAGATATGGGAAAAATTTCGACACTTATTTCAAAAAGATATAATAGATTTATCAAATTAAGGAGGAAAGACCTATGTCACCTAAAAAAGAGTTTAATGCTCCTAAGACAACTAAAGTTAACAGTTGGGGTAAGCATTAAGAAAGCAACTGTAGGTCAACATTTGTTGGCCTATATGTTTTTAGGAGGGAAAATATATGAGAGATTATTCACCATATCCATTATTAGTAGATGTTTGTGTAACCAATCGGTGTAACTTAAATTGTTCCTATTGTTCTGCAGAAGCTGGTCCTTTTGCAAGTAAAAAAGGAGAAATGAGCGTAGAAAAGTTGGATTCTGTTTTTAGAGAGCTTGATTTGATGGGTGTTCCAAGAGTAGGTGTGACTGGTGGAGAACCTTTTATGCGTGAAGACATCCTTGACATTTTGAAAGCTTTTAATCAATATAGATTTGCTAAGGTTTTGAATACGAATGGAAACTTAATCACAGATTCTATTGCTAGAGAGTTATCAAAACTGAATTTAGACAGAATTTGTGTAACAATAGATGGTAGTAAATCTAGTGTACACGATAGTCAACGAGGAAAAGGAAGTTTTAAGAAAGCTATTGAGGGAATTAAAAATTTACAACGATATAACTTACCTGTATCAACATTATTTACCTTAGGTAAGCATAATGTCAATGATTTGATAAATACTGTAAGATTGAATGATATGCTTGGTATAGAGTATATGTCAGTAATGGTTATCTGTCCGACTGGTAGAGCTAATGATGGTAGTATTTTGGCGGATAAGAAAAACTGGTATCCAGTTTTTCTTGATTTAACTGAGCGACTTTCTAGGGGAGAATTTAAAGTTAAGTTTAAAATTGTTCCACCAAATGAAAGTGATGTTTTTTGGACACATTATTTTCCGCTTGCGTTTTATAATAGATTGGATCTGTTAGAAAGTGTTTGGCACCAAAAAGTAGATATAAATTTTGATAAGCAAAGGGAGATATCGTGTCAAGCCGGTGTCAGAGCCTGTTCAATCAATCACAAGGGAGATGTATATGGCTGTGATTTGATGAACGGGATAGATGAGTTAGTTGCTGGAAATGTAAAAAAACAAAAGTTTAGTGAAATTTGGCACAATTCGATTGTATTTAATAAACTAAGATCAATTACATTTGATGATATTTCCGGCAAATGTGCGGAATGTCCATTACCATGGTGTGGTGGAGGATGCCGATGCAGTGCTCTGGAATTGGATGGAACTTTATTGGGTTCTGATTTAGCTTGCTTTTATGAACAAAAAGGAGATGTGGAAGTCGTATGAAAGAACATTTCGTTATAAAAGGTAAGAGGGATTTCATTGTAAATAAAGTAGAAAATGAGTATATAGGATACGATAGACTTGATTTAGAGTATTATTCGTTTGATGAAATAGGTGCAGAAATACTTTATTGTATTTCCAAAAATTTTTCATTGGATAATATTGTAGAACTGTTACAGCAAAACTATGATGTATCTGCGGCAGAGTGTAAGCAAGCAATCATATCTTTCTTAGAAGAAACACCAATTTTACATATTATTTATGCAAATTTAGTTAAGTCTGATATATATTTACAGTTAATACCTTTTAGGGAGCAATAATGATAGATTCAAAAGAAGTGAACAGATTTGCAGGGCCACTAGTTTTGACTAACATTGGTCAAATTATTATTGGACAGCTGGCTTTACATTTTGCTGTGAATAACTCATCAATAATTTTATCGGGAATATCTATTATTCAGAATATGCTATTTGCTTTTGGTGGTCTTTTAGGGGCCTTTAGTCTGTCTTTTAATATTAAAAGTTCTAAGGCTTATTCTAACCGACAATACAGCAGGTTTAACGATTTGTTGAAATCAAATTTAATCATAAATTTGATTATTGGCACAGCATTTGCTTTTTTTGTAATTTTTTACGGAGAAACTATGTTGAGTGGACTTTATGGATTTAGAGGTAGTTTATTAGCATTAGCAACAAATTATTTAGTTATTACGTCCCCCTATATAATTTTGACACTATTAAATTTTTCACTTACTAATCTATTGAGAGTTCAAAAGGAAACAAGACCAATTATGTGGATCGGATTGGCAAGCTCAGTATTAGATGTATTATTGAACTATGTATTGGTACCACTATTAGGAATTAGAGGAGCTGCTATATCAACGATTATATCTTTGTGTTTTGTTTCTTGTAGCTATTTATTCATGGTTTATCCAATGATTTGGAAGTCTCTATTTGTGAAGTCTACAACGAAATTAGAGTTAGTAAAATTTGGTATCCCATTAGTTGGTCAAGAGGTTCTAGAAAGTGTGTTATTTATTATAGTGTTTGATGCATTTATGGCAAGACTGGGTTTGGAGATACTTACGATTTATGCTGTTATTAGTCAGCTACTTTCAATTATTCGTGTTCCTTCTTTTGTATATTCGACAACAGTTTCCGTCTATTTGCCGGAAGCAGAGAAAATGGGACATGTCAAAGAATTTTTGAAAACTATATTTAAAAATTCATATATTGCTAGTATGTTACTTGCTTGTCCTGTTGTGTTATCATCAAATATTCTATCTCACTTTCTTTCTGATGAAATCACAACAAATATTGTACCTATTACTTTGTATACATTTTTAGCTATGGGGCTATCTCCCATTTACGAAAGTTCTAAAATGTTACTACAAAGCTTTGGAAATGAAAAATTTGTTTTGCATACATCTATTTTAATAAATCTTGCTAGTGTTATGATTCTAACCATACTACAATTCTTAAACGTTCAAACTTATTGGTCGTTATATTTCATATATGGGTTGAATTTATTTGTTTTGTCCCTGATATTTTTACGACATGCTTCTTCAGAAAAAATTATATAAAAGAAAGGGATTTAGTTTTAAATTATGCTAAATCTTTTTTTGTGATAACTTTTCCAAGTCCATTTTGTTATGATGGTGCTATCTTATGAAGAAGGAGATAGTATTATCCATGTTGAGTAAAATGAAAGCTCGGCTCTTGATTGGTTTAGGTGGTCTAGCTGTGACCAGCTTTATTGTTGTGATGGGTTACACCATTGGTTCTCAGTCTGTGACTAATCACACGCAGAAATAAATCCAGTCTGAAGCTCATCATTTATTGACCAAAGAGAAAGAAAAGGAAAAGGCGAGTGTTATTTCTGATGAGCTGGTCAAAGAATTTCTTACGCAGTACTTTACCAAGGAAAAGCTGGGAGAGAACAACAACCGTATTAAGCCCTATATGACAGATTCTGCTTATAAGGAAGAAGTCGCTCGTCAAGAAGAATCCATCAACCAAGTCTATAAGGATTATATGTTGGATTATCACTTCGAAACTGCTCAAATCTATGTCAATACAGAAGACAATGAAGCCCTGACAGAGGTTACTTATCAAGTTGTTTATGTGTCTGATGTCAGCGATAAGGCTCAGAAAAGTACACAGACAGAAACGACCTCTCTTAAACTTTCTTATGCCAAAATGTCAGATCAACTCCTTGTCAATCAGGTAACTATTTGGAATAGAAAGTTAGAGGATTTAAAAGAAACTTCTGATGGAGTTAACTCAAGCATTCCAAAGATTCAAGGCACTACTACAAGTGAGACCAACTAGCAGGAGTTACTCTTCTGCTTTTTTCTTAAGGGAAGCTTAAAGAAAAGGCGTAGTTGTGGGAATTATAGAAGATTTTAAGCTTTGCTTGTTATGCTAATGTCAAGCAAAAGGAACTTATGGTTTCTATCTTATCTTTCAAAATTGGAGGTCTTCTATGAAATTTCTAAAAAGGCATGCCTATGCCTTACTCTTTACCCTTTTTCTGATGGGAGCAAATGTTTACTCTCTCTTAAAGGTCTTTGTCATTCCTTCAGCGGTCTCAACGGTTTCGGCCAATACGACTAGCTCAACCACAGCTTCGTCGACGGCATCTACTAGCACTGGTAAGGTGACTAAGACGGATACGACTTATAAAGATGACAATATGGATATCAAAATCACGACAGGTAAAACCAGTGATACCACTTACTATGTGGCCGATATCCAGCTTTCAAGTGCAGATTACCTTAAAACGGCTTTGGCACAAAATACCTATGGGACCAACATCACCGACACTACTTCAAGTATTGCCCAGCAAAATAATGCAATCTTTGCCATCAATGGTGACTATTACGGGGCTAATCAGTCGGGCTATGTGATTAAAAATGGTCAAGTCTATCGTGATACTGATCGAAACAGTGACTACGAGGACCTTGCAGTATACTCAGATGGTAGCTTCAAGACCTTTAAGGAGAGCGATACAACGGCTCAAAAATTGGTCGATTCAGGTGTGGTGAATACCTTTGCTTTTGGTCCAACCTTGGTTGAAAATGGTAAGGTAGCTGTTTCGGAAAATGAAGAGGTTGGTCAGGCCATGGCCGACAATCCACGTACAGCTATCGGAGTCATCGAAGAGAGTGATGGCAGTGTGCACTATATTGTTATTGTCTCGGATGGACGTACCAGTGAGTCATCAGGCTTGACCCTCTATGAAATGGCAGAATTGATGAAATCTTATGGCGTGACGACAGCCTACAACCTTGATGGGGGTGGCTCATCTACCATGTATTTCAATGGTCAAGTCATTAACAAGCCAACCACAAACGGAAATAAAATCTCAGAAAGGGCGGTGAGCGATATTGTTTACGTCGGTTACTAAAAAATCAGCCAGCAGACACTTTTTCACTTATATCGGTCTAACTATCTTTAGTCTAGTCTTTACCTTTGTCTATGAGCGATTTTCTTATGGGGAATCGTCCATGTTTATGCGTATGATGTTTTTTGCACCACTAGCTGGGGCTCTCATCTATCTACTAACAGGGTTGGGAATGTCTTGGGTGAAAACACGTCTTTCAAAACTTCTCTTTAATTCATCTATTGCAGTTGTAGCTAGTGCCTGTATGGTTAAGGGAATCGTTGAGGTTTCAGGCCGTACAACTAGCGTGGATATGCCTTATTGGTATGTTGCTGCGGGCCTACTTTGTTTGAGTATTATGACAGGATTTATCAGACCTAGAAAATTGGCTTAACAATAAGAGCTTGGAGCTTTGCTTCAGGCTTTTTGTCTTGCTTTGAAAAAATATTTAGGATAAATATACAAACCATAAAATGAAGAAATTATTTTAAATGAGGAATTTGCTTAAAGACATTTTCATAAAAAATAACTGAGCTTGATTTTTTTGTGATAGGAATTTAGATAGAACGAGACTGTCTATAGTGATGTAAGTGCCTTAATCTATCGTGTTTCCGGCGCTAGGGATTTTTGAGACATGAGGTTCAAAACTTAGGCATGGAACTTTTTTGATAGCTAGAATCACCCACCGAATCATTTCACCCGCGTCCGTCATCACCTAAGAAAAGTCTTAAAAGGCTTGTTTCTGCTATTAAATATACATGATTTTCAACTTTTTATAAAAATATACAAAAAAGACTTGCTTTGTTCTGAATTTTCAGGTAAAATAAACTAAAATCGAAATCGTTGATAGAAAAAGTCAGATCGTTTCACAGAGAGTGCGGGAAGCTGAGAACGCATGAGATCAAAGACGACACATTCTTGAGAGCGTATGCGAACTCTGAATGACAGTAGTGTACGACGGGTGGTTCCGTTAGCGACTAGGAGTTACAAGCGAGTCTTTGTGACTTCATGAGGAGGAGGGGGCGACCCCTGTTCGAATTAAGGTGGAACCACGTGCCAACGTCCTTGCAAAAGTTATTTTTGCGAGGGCGTTTTTTGATACATTGCTTTTTGAAGTTGTAGCTTGAAGTGCGCATGGTCAGAGTTAAAGAGAAAGTATAAACTATGGAAATCAAAGGATTACGAAAGATTGAACCCTATGTAGCGGGCAGTCAGCCCACTGGGAAAAATATCATTAAGTTGAATACTAATGAAAATGCCTATGGACCAAGTCTAGCAGTCCATCAAACTTTAGCATCCTTTGATGCCCATCAGTTACGCAAGTATTCGACTTTGGATCAAGCGGTTTTGCGTCAGGCTTTGTCTGAACAGTTGGGTGTGCCTGCCAATCAAGTGATTATCGGAAATGGCTCAGACGATATCCTGTCAATGGCTTTCCTAGCCTTCTTTAACAGTGCGGAAGAAGTCTTGTTTCCAGATTTGACTTATGGTTTTTACAAGGTATGGGCTGATTTATATCACATTCCTTTTAGAGAAGTGCCTTTGAGTTCTTCATTTGAGATAGATAGTCAAGATTATTTGGTTGAAAATGGTGGGATTGTCCTTACCAATCCGAACGCTCCAACAGGAATTTATAAACCTTTAGATCAAATTGAGGAGATTGTAAAGGCCAACCAGTCTGTCGTCGTGATTATTGACGAAGCCTATATTAGCTTTGGTGGGGAGACGGCCCTACCACTCCTAGAAAAGTATGACAATGTATTTATCACTAGGACCTTTTCTAAGGATGCCTCCCTTGCTGGTCTGCGTGTCGGTTATGGCATAGGAAGTCCTAAGCTCATGGCTGTGATTAATGCTGTTAAGAATTCTGTTAATCCCTATAATGTGGATAGCATCGCAGAAGTCCTAGCGACTGCAGCCGTTAAGTCTTGGGATTATTATGAGGATAGTTGCTCTAAGATTATGGCAACACGTGACTGGTTTAGCCAAGAATTACAGGCTATTGGTTTTGATGTCCTTCCTTCAAAAACTAATTTTATTTTGGTTAAACCATACGGAGTGACTGCAGGCCAATTGTTTGACTACCTCCAAAGTAAGAAAATTTATGTCCGTTATTTTCCAAAAGTGGAGCGTATTTCAGACAGACTACGCATTTCTATCGGGACGCAGGATGAGATGGAGCGTGTATTAATGACAATACAGGAGTTACAAGCATGAAAAAAACGACATTAGCCTTAGGAATGCACGATAAACTTTTCAAACGTGCCCGTACCATGTATCAGATTGAGCATCGTATCTGTGACTTGTTGATGACAAAGGGTTTCCTTCGGATTGAAACACCAACCTTGGAGCATTTCGAAGTCTTTAGCGATGTGGTGGACAATGGTAACTATAATTTCTTTGATAAAAATGGAGATCTTGTTAGTTTACGTCCTGATATTACCAGCCAAATTGGGCGCGTGATTGCTTCGACACAAGTTCATACACCCATAAAATTTTCTTACTCTGGAAAAGTCTTTAACTACAATGAGGAGATGCGTGGCCTATCAAATGAGCATACGCAAGCTGGTATTGAAATTATAGGATTTCCTGTTCACCAGGCCATGGAGGAAGCTGTGGTATCTGCTAAGGAGGCCCTGGATGTGGCAGGTGTCAAAAATTACAAGTTTGAATTTTCACATGCTCGCCTCTTGCAACTCATTTTTGAAGAATTAGACCTTCCAGCCGTAAAAGAAGCCGAGTTGGCGGCCTATATCCGTGACAAATCGATCACAGGCCTCAAGGAATTCACCAAAGAAAATCCAAGTCAATATGACAAGGTATTAGAGCAGTTGCCCTTCCTCTTTGGTGAGACTAAGGAAGTTTTGGCTAAGGCAAGACAGTTAACAGACAGTGAAGCCTTTTTGACGGCTCTTGATAGTTTGGAAGTCTTAACCAATCGTCTAGCAGATAGTCTTCCAGAGACCACGCTTGATTTGGCACAGTTGCCAGCAGTGCCTTACTATACGGGCATGATGTTTAAGGTCTTTGGTGACAAGGTACCAGATGCCTTTGTATCAGGTGGCCGCTACGATAAACTCTTTGAACGCTTCGGTGCTACTGAATTAACAGCGGTTGGTTGGGCCATTGATGTCGACTCGGTCTATCGAGCGGTACATGATGATGTGGAATTTGGAGGTAACTTGGATGACTAGCAATCAAATCACAATTGCCTTGACCAAGGGACGTATTGAGAAAGATACGGTTACATTACTAGAAAAAGCTGGCTTTGACATGTCTTTCATGGCTGATAAGGGCCGTAATTTGATTTTCGAAAGTCCTGACAAACGTTTCCGTTTTCTCCTAGTCAAATCACCAGATGTGACTACCTATGTCCGACATGGTGTCGCAGATATTGGGATTGTCGGAAAGGACGTTCTGGTTGAACATCCGACAGGCTATTTGGAAATGTTAGACCTTAATTTTGGCCTTTGTAAATTCTCCGTAGCCTCGACAGAAGACTATAATCCTGATGACCATAAGCGTAAACGTATTGCGACCAAGTATCCAACCATTGCGACGGACTATTTTAATCAAAAAGGTGAGGATGTTGAGATCATTTCGATTCAGGGGAGTGTTGAGATTGCCCCAGTCATTGGTCTAGCAGATGCCATTGTCGATATTGTGGAAACAGGGAATACCCTTGTTGCTAATGGCTTAAAAGTTTATGAAGATATTTGCAGGATTTCAGCACGCATGATTGTTAATAAGGCTTCTTTGAAAAATAACAAGGAAGTTCTACCATTCATTTGTAAGATTGAATCACTTGTAGGGAACGAGGAGGTACCGTTCGAATGAAACGATTAACTGGAACAAATAAAGAAATTGCGGAGCTTCTTTATCAGGAGCAATTGGAACTGTCAAAAGAAAATAGAGATGTTGAAAGCACGGTTCAAGCCATTATTGAGGACGTCAAAAAACGTGGAGACGAGGCCCTTCGTGACTATTCAGCTAAATTTGATAAGGTTGACCTGACTGATTTTGAAGTTGGGCAGGACTTGATTGATCAAGCCTTTAAAGAGATTGATTCAGAGGTTTACCAAGCCCTAGTTAATGCCAAAGAAAACATTGAATCCTATCACAAACATCAGTTGGAGACTGGTTTTGAGGACCAACCAAGTGAGGGTGTTATTCGTGGTCAATTGATTCGTCCCATCAATCGTGTGGGTGTCTATGTGCCTGGAGGAACTGCGGCTTATCCATCGTCAGTTCTTATGAATGTTATTCCTGCTAAAATTGCAGGGGTTAAAGAGATTATTATGATTACGCCGCCTCAAGAGCACTTTGTTCCAGCAATTCTGGTAGCCGCAAAATTGGCCGGTGTGGATAGCATTTACCAAGTTGGTGGGGCTCAAGGGGTTGCGGCCTTGGCCTTTGGTACAGAAACGATTCCAAAGGTGGACAAGATTACAGGTCCCGGAAATATTTTCGTGGCGACTGCTAAGAAGCAGGTTTACGGTATTGTCGGTATTGATATGATTGCGGGGCCATCAGAAATTGGTGTCATTGCTGATAGTAGTTCCAATCCAACCTATGTAGCAGCTGACCTCTTGTCTCAAGCAGAGCACGACACACGCGCACGTGCCATTTTGGTCACAGATTCTCAAGCCTTGGCTGATGCGGTTGAAAGTGAGATTGAGCGTCAACTCAAGCTTTTGCCACGTGAGGCGATTGCTCGTCCATCTGTCGAAAATAACGGCCGTATTATTATCGCCAATGATACAGATGCCATGTTTGAACTCATGAACTTGGTTGCGCCAGAACATTTGGAAATTGCTATGGACAATGCCTATGATTATCTGGAAAAAGTGGAAAATGCTGGTTCCGTCTTTCTTGGTCACTTTACCAGTGAACCAATTGGTGACTACTATGCAGGTGCCAATCACGTTCTTCCGACGACAGCGACCAGCCGCTTTTCATCAGCTTTAGGCGTACACGATTTTGTCAAACGTATCCAATATACGCAATACGACAAGGCAGCGGTCAATAAGGTCCAGCACGATATCACAACCTTGGCTTACGCAGAAGGCTTGCAGGCCCACGCCAAGGCAATTGAAGTCAGAAACGACAATAATTGAGAGAGTAGAGGAAGAAGTTATGAGACAAGCAGAAATTGAACGTAATACCTTTGAAACCAAAATTAAGTTAAGCCTCAATTTGGATGCTCAAGAACCAGTAGATATTCAAACAGGTGTCGGATTTTTTGACCACATGTTGACCTTGTTTGCCCGTCACGGCCGTATGTCTTTGGTGGTGAAGGCTGATGGCGACCTTTGGGTTGATAGTCACCACACCGTTGAAGATGTCGGTATTGTCCTTGGTCAAGCTCTTAAAGAGGCCTTGGGCGATAAAGCAGGTATCAATCGTTATGGAACGGCTTTTGTACCTATGGATGAAACCCTTGGAATGGCAAGTTTAGACTTGTCTGGACGTAGCTACTTGGTCTTTGATGCTAGTTTTGATAATCCAAAATTGGGTAATTTTGACACAGAATTGGTAGAAGAATTTTTCCAAGCCTTGGCTTTCAATGTTCAGATGAATCTCCACCTCAAGATTCTCCACGGGAAAAACAATCACCACAAGTCAGAAAGTCTCTTCAAGGCAACAGGACGTGCCTTGCGTGAGGCAATCACAGTCAATCCTGACATTCATGGCGTAAACTCAACAAAGGGGATGCTATGATTATTGTCATTGATTACGATGCGGGGAATACTGCCAATGTTCTGCGTGCCCTTGAAAAGATTGGTGTGACTGCAGAATTGTCTGCCGATAAAGAAAAAATCCTAGCTGCAGATGGTTTGATTTTACCAGGTGTAGGTGCCTATCCAACGGCTATGGCAGAGTTGGAGCGAAGAGGCTTGGTAGCTGTTATCAAAGAGGCTGTCGCACAGGGAGTTCCCCTTTTAGGAATTTGTTTAGGCATGCAGATTTTAACAGAAAAAGGGCTGGAACATGAAGAAACAGATGGTCTTGGCTTTATTCCAGGTGTCTGCCGTCCTATTCCAGCCAGCAAGGAGCAGCCTGTCCCACATATGGGTTGGAATGATTTGGCTGTTAAGCAAGCCAGCGCTTTGACAGATGGTTTAGACGGCCAAGCTGTCTACTTCGTTCACAGTTATTTCACAGATGTCCCTAGCCAATATATTGATGTTACCGCAGATTATAGTATTGAGGTACCAGCCATGATCCATAAAGATAATGTTTATGGGGCTCAATTCCATCCTGAAAAATCAGGGGATATTGGCTTAGGTATTCTTGAAAAGTTTGCAGGGTTATGTAAAGCCTAGAAGCTAGTGAGAGCAAAGACATTTTAGTTAGAAAGGATGGTAGGGGAGATGCAAATTCTACCAGCAATTGATATTAAGGATGGACAGGCTGTTCGTCTCTTTAAAGGAGATTTCAACCAACAAACCGTTGTCAATCCAGATGTTATTGAGCAGGCAAAGATCTTTAAGGATGCGGGCATTCAATTTATTCATATCGTCGACTTGGACGGTGCCCTTGATGGTCGTGCCACTAACCGTGACTTGATTGCAGAGGTCAAGAAGGTTTCTGGACTTGGCATCGAAGTTGGTGGCGGTATCCGTACCTTGGAGCAGATTCGTGACTATTTGGAAGTTGGCATCGACCGTATCATTATCGGTTCAATGGCCGTTAAAAATCCTGACTTCGTTCGAGCAGCTTTAGAGGAATTTGGTGCCGATAAAATTGTCGTAGGTATTGATGCCAAGGCAGGGTTTGTTGCTACTGAAGGCTGGTTGGAAACCAGCAATGTGGACTACATCACCTTGGCCAAGGAAATGGAAAAGATGGGCGTAACCCTCTTTGTCTATACAGACGTTGATCGAGATGGCACACTGACAGGACCTAATCTTGATCACTACAAACGTTTGGTATCTGAACTCACAACCGCCAAAGTCATTGCTTCAGGTGGGATTGCAGAAGTAGCTGACTTAGATCACCTAAAAGAGATTGGTGTGGCAGGAACCATTGTCGGCAAAGCCTACTATAACGGCAATATCACATTAGACCAACTCAAGTCTTTCGGAGGTTAATATGCTTAAGAAACGTATTATTCCCTGTTTGGATGTCAAGGATGGCCGTGTCGTCAAGGGGGTCAATTTTGTGAATCTGACAGATGTTGGTGACCCTGTTGATTCTGCGCGTGCTTATTATGAAGCTGGTTGTGACGAACTTGTTTTCTTGGACATCACAGCGACTTCAGATAACCGTGAAACAACGGTTGACATGGTGCGCCGTGTTGCCGACCAGGTCTTTATTCCTTTTACGGTTGGTGGTGGTATCCGTTCAGTTGAAGACATGAACAAGATGCTCAAAGCCGGTGCTGACAAGGTTGCCGTCAATTCCTCAGCCCTTGCCAATCCACAACTAATCGCTGATTGTGCTCAAAAATTTGGGAATCAGTGTGTAGTGGCTGCGATTGATGCCAAAAAGATGGCTGATGGGAGCTGGCATGTCTTTGTGGCGGGAGGCCGTAAGGATACAGGTAGAGACCTCATCCAATGGGCTCAAGAAGTCGTCGCCTTGGGGGCTGGAGAAATTCTCTTAACCAGCATGGACAAGGACGGCACTAAGTCTGGTTTTGATTTGGAAATGCTCAATCGTGTAGCGGAAGTCGTCGATGTTCCGATCATTGCCTCTGGTGGTGCAGGAAATATTGAGGACATTGTAGAGGTCTTTGAAAAGACAACAGCAACGGGTGCTCTGGCAGCCTCTATCTTCCACTTTGGTGAGGTGAATATAGGCGAAACCAAACAAGTCTTGGCAAATGCAGGAATTGAGGTGAGACAATGACAGAGGTTAAACTTGATTTTGACAAACAAGGCGGACTGGTACCAGTCATTGTGACAGATTACAAGACGGGGCAGGTGCTCATGTTGGCCTATATGAATGAGGAGTCCTATCAGTTAACCCTTGAGACCAAACAAATGCATTACTGGAGCCGTTCTAGAAATGAGCTTTGGCATAAGGGAGCTACATCTGGTCATTTCCAACATGTCAAAAGCATCAAGACTGACTGTGATCAGGACACCTTGCTTATCGCCGTTGAACAAGAAGGAGCAGCCTGTCATACAGGAGCCTACAGCTGTTTCTTTACGGATATATATGATGACAATCAAGATAGATAGGAGTAGCTATGTTAGAAACACTTTATAAGGAAGCCTTAGATCGTAAAAAAAATCCCAAAGAAGGGTCTTATACCAATTACCTTTTTGACAAGGGGCTAGACAAGATTCTTAAAAAGGTTGGCGAAGAAGCGACAGAAGTTGTGATTGGAGCCAAAAATGCTGACAAAGAAGAAATTGCCAACGAGACAGCAGACGTCCTCTATCACCTAGCAGTCATGCTCGTTGAAACAGGGGTCAGCCCTGAAGATGTAGAAGCCGTACTTAAAGCACGTCAAGGCAAACAAAGCAATGTCCATGACCGAAAAGAAGTAACAGATTATTAAGGATTATCTCAACCGATTGAGACTAAAACGAAAAGCCTGAAGTGATTGTATTGAAAAAAGATTCAAAAAAAGCTTAAGTAATTAATTTCTCTTAGAGAAATCATTGTAATACACAAAAACATCTCCGAAAATCAGTCGGAGATGTTTTTGTGTATTACAAATTCTTTTTCTTTTTAGCTTTTTTGGTTAGGGAAAGGTCACAATTTTCAATACTAGAGATAAGGTGATTGGCCAATTGGAAGTCATCCACTTGGGGATTCAAGTCCACTTCGTAGACCAGTTGCATGGTTTCACCTCCACCTGTGGTATTAAGGGAAATCAAGTCACACTCACTGGTGAAATTGAGCAAGGCTTTAGTGATTTTTTGATCAATCAAGTCTTGGTAGGAGACGTTAATGGTCAGAAGCCTACGACGTTGGTTGTCGGTACGACTTTGACGATTTTCCAAAAGAAGCCAAACAGCTAAAAGGAAGATAGTAAAGAGGACGGCTAGTAAGAGATATCCTGTCCCAGATGCCAGACCAATAATCATGGCCATAAAGACGGCGATTAGCTCTCTAGAACCACTAGTCGCTGAACGAAAACGAATGAGACTAAAGGTCCCCGCCACGGCGATAGAGGTTCCCAAACTCCCATTGACAAGGAAGATAACTAGGGTCATCAAACATGGAAGTAGGGTCAAACTAATGACAAATTCTCTGGTGTAGAGGGTTCGGTATTTATAAGTCCAGGTCAAGGCCAAACCCAAAACAAGGCTGACCAGTAAGGCCAGCATGAGTTGAAGGGGACTAGCGGTTGCGGTCGCATCATTAAAGATAGAATTGAAGAGATTAGACATAGGCAGCAGCTCCTTTTTCTTGTGCTGGACGTGGTCCGTAGTCTAGACCTTGAGACTTATGATAGGCACAGCTGTATTTTGAGAATTTTTGCTCTTCCAAACCATGTTTGTCTAAGATAGCTTGAAGCCAGTCAGGCTTTTTGCCAGGTGCCTTGATTTCCATGATAATCGTATCTTCATCAAGAAGGGGAAAACCATGATTTCCCTTAAAGAGACTGACGTCTTCATCACGGTAAGTCAAATTTTGGTCAAGGGTAACACGTACTTTATTGTAAGCATAGCCTTCGATAGTCTCTTTTTCTTTCATCGAAAAACGGTCGTAGTAAATATACATACGAGGTTTGAGACCTTCATCGTAGCGTTGACGTAAGTGGTGGATATCCTGTAAGAGCTGGCGGTCAGTGATTTGACCATGGTTCTTACCATCTGTCATCAAGTTAGTGATGGCAAGCGGTGTTGAAACGAGACGAAACTTATGACCGATTCCTTCATCATCTTTGGCTTTAACCTCTAAAAAGACCTTACTATCAATTTTGGGATTGGCTAGGTAGGTACGCATGCGGATTTTCTCTTGACGGTGATTACCATCTAGGGCATCTTGGATGACGTCAAAATTATCCGTATCAAAGTAAATATTTGAAATGGTAGATGTCGGATAATCATCTTCTACCAAATACTCCTTAAGATCAGTGAGCAGGTCTTCAAGATTTTCCTTTGAGACCACATATTTCGTTTCAATACGTTTAAAACGTGTTTCCAATTGTTTAACCATGAAAAACTCCTTTTTAGATAAGATACAAAGCCGTAAAGCAACTCCCAGGAAAATAGGGAATCTGTTGCAGGAACATCTATTTCCAAACAGTCGACTTATTGTTTTAATTCTTTTTTTATAGTAGAAAAGTTGAGAGCAAATGTATTATTTCTATAAAGCACTTACTTGCTCGCCTATTAGTCTATGGGACTTTTCTGAAAGTTTTCCTAAGCTAAACTTTCACCAAACTTAACTTAAGATAAGTTTTAGTTAACCTTTAGAATTGTTTTAGGTAAGTCCCGTAAACTGTAATCATCCAAACGAACCCGAGAGGAAAAAATATGAAATCAAAAAAACTAAAAAAATGGACGACTTTATTGACCTGTGCGACTGCTCTAACAGTCATGACAGCTTGTAGCCAATCAAGCAGTCAGTCAACTGGGACGACGTCAAGCACTACATCAAAAACAAGTGCAGTAACAGTAACGACCAGTAAGAAAACAAATAAGAACAACAGCAACTATTTTACTTCTAAAGATTCTGATACCTCTTATAATGAAAGCTCAGCTACTAAGATTAAGTTATCAGGCTCATCTGCGGATGTTTCAGGTGATGGTGCAGCCCTATCAGGTTCAACCGTAACCATCTCCAAAGCTGGGACCTACGTCATTTCAGGAAAATCCGACGGTGTGCAAATCAAGGTAGACGCTGGTGATTCAGACGATGTCCATATTGTTTTAGATGGCGTTACCATGACAAATACAAATGCAGCAATCAACGCCACAAAAGCTGGTCATGTCTATCTGACACTTAAAGATGGCACTACAAACACACTTTCTGATTCAAGTTCTAATAGTGATGAAGATGCGGATGCTGTGATTTTCTCTAAAGGAGATTTGACCATTAATGGTTCAGGTACTCTAAACATTGATGCCAAGAAAAACAACGGTATTAAAGCCAATGACAGCCTTCATATGACTGGCGGTACCTATAAGATTTCCTCAGTCGGTGATGCCTTCAATGTCAACGATGAACTCAACATCACAGGAACAACTATGACCATTGAGGCTGAAGAAGATGCTGTTAAGGTCGATAATGATGACGACACCTCAGTAGGTACCATGTATCTATCTGATAATACCATGACCATTAAGGCTGGTGACGACGGTATTCATGCGTCCGGGGACCTGATTATTGATAGTGGTACTTACAAGGTTGAAAAATCAACTGAAGGTATCGAAGGTAAATCTGTGACCATCAATGGTGGAAATGTCGATGTCTATGCAACGGATGATGGTGTCAATGCGGCCAATGCTAATGCCAGTCAAAGTGAGATTTTCTTCAAGATGACCGGTGGAACCCTAAATGTTGAGGTTGGCGAGGGCGATACAGACCCAATCGATTCTAACGGCGATATTATTGTATCGGGTGGAACGATCAATCTGGCTGGTCAGTCTGGCTTTGACTTCGATGGTTCAGCGACCTATACCGGTGGTGACATTACTATCAATGGTGAGAAACAAACTAAGATTGAAAACTCAATGCCTGGCGGCGGTGGTCCCCAAGGTGGTGGGCAACCAGGTGGCTTTGGAGGAGGTCACTAAAGAGTCATAGGATGAGACAGAAAGGAAGTGCCTATGTATATTATTATTCCAGCTTATGAACCAGACAAACGCCTGATTCAGGTGGTTCAAGATATTACCATAAAACTCCCTAAAGCCCGTATTATTGTTGTTAATGATGGGAGTGGCCCAGGCTATAACGACTATTACGACGAAACGGCTTTTATTGGAGCGACTGTCCTTACCCATCCTATCAATAAAGGAAAAGGAGCTGCTCTCAAAACTGCCTTTGCTCACATTCAAGAAGAAGTAGTCAGTCAGCACCTTTCGGCTCAACCTATTGTCACAGTTGACAGTGACGGTCAACATCTGATTAAAGATATTGTCCGTGTGGCCAAGGCAATCGAGGAAAATCCCAGTCATCTTGTTTTGGGTGCGCGTGCCTTTGTTGGTAAGGTGCCAGCACGTAGCCGCTTTGGAAATAAGGTGACTGCTGGACTCTTCCGTCTAGTAACTGGCCAAAAGGTGACAGATACTCAGACAGGGCTTCGAGGCATGTCAACCGACCTGATTCCATGGCTTCTTAATCTGGATGGCAATCGTTTTGAGTACGAGTTTAATATGTTGCTTGAAGCCAAAAAGTCAGGCAATCAAATCTCTGAAGTCCCTATTGAGACCGTTTATCTGGAGGAAAATAAAAGTTCGCACTTTCGCCCCATTCGTGATTCCATCCGTATTTACAGCCCTTTTTTAAAGTTCTCTGGCACGGCTGTTTTGGCCTCAGTCATTGATGCAACAGCCTTATTTGTGCTCTTTGCCTTGACGAAGAATCTGCTCCTTTCGGTCGTGCTAGCTCGTGTGATTTCGGCTTCCAGCCAGTGTCTACTGAACGCTAATGTGGTCTTTAATCCGACAAGCTCCCTCTTTAGATCGAGTGTTCGTTACTTTATGTTGGTCCTGGTCCTCCTGGCCTGTAACTATTTCTTACTTAGTAGTCTAGTTGCCATTGGTTTAGGCCTGGTTCTGGCAAAATTGGTTACAGAAACCTTGCTCTTTTTAGTCAGCTACAGGGTCCAACATAATGTGGTTTTTGCTTAATAGCTGACTTGAAAATCGCTAACTGATTGAATAGAGATAGTTTATTTACCTCTCAATTACCTCTAAAAATTTTCCTAAAAATATAGAAAAAACTACCGTTTTCGACATTCGGTAGTTTTTAATGATTGTCAAAATGTTTTTCAATTTACATTATGATTAAAAATTGAAATGACTTGATAAAGACTCGAAAAGGCTGAAAAAAATATGCTATAATGAAATTGTTTGAATTATGTAGATTTCATTCAAACTAGGAAAATGAAAAGAGGACCTAAAATGGGAAAAAAGGTACATTACAAGCTTCACAAAGTTAAGAAGCAATGGGTGACGATTGCCGTCACTTCGGCAGCACTTGCCTCTATTGTAGGTGGTGCTACAGTAGCTAATCAAAAGGTTTCAGCCGATGAAGCAACAGAACCAGTTGCTTCTACGACAGCTGAAAGCGATGTTGTGGTTGAAACACATGAAGTAGCGGCTCCAGCAGCAATTGCTACGACAGATGTTACAGCAGTAATAAATGACAAGGCAGCAACTACAGATACTGTAACAACTCCAGCACCAGCAACGGCTACAACTGACACAACTGCTAATACGGCAGGGCCCGCAGCGGCCGGACCGGGCGTGATGTGCTT